>Ga0325410_1003010_pt1 | contig 18926 bp, 10 predicted proteins | sample PopdelMetagenome_16_FD_206182 | JGI IMG/M metagenome (GOLD analysis project Ga0325410, IMG submission 206182) | Populus deltoides microbial communities from Bellville, Georgia, United States - Xylem-PdIQD-R3 | ecosystem: Host-associated > Plants > Phyllosphere > Stem > Wood/Secondary xylem... | reverse complement strand
TTCGTTGTATTTTATTTTATTTAGATGAATAAAAATAATGTAAATTTATTGGTTTATTCACTGACGCCAGAGTCAGGAATAAAAATACTGGTTTAAATTTATATTATTTTTATTCGTTGTATTTTATTTTATTTAGCTAGAAAAAAAATAAAAAAATATGTGCATGCGTAAAAAATAAATTTATTTTTGTTTATTTATTCACTGGCACTGGAGTCGAGAATAAAAAAATATTAATCTAATTTATTTTATAGCTACGTGATATTTACCAACGCCAGAGTTGGAAATATCCGTAGTTGAATATTCACTGGCGCCAGAGTCAGGAATATTATAAGCAAATTTTCATAGCATAAATTAATAAACATTTAGCAATTTAAGATGAAACTAGCAATGCAGCCTGCCTCAGGCAGGACGTTTAGGGGGTGATAATATATTTCCTTTTACGTAACCAGTCCCGAACCATAGAATCTCTATTGACCAGTTAGGGTTTCTAGTGACCATAATACTAGGTGGCGACTCCTTAAACAAGACCGTTCTCCATCAAAGAACAGGATGCCAGAAATCCGTTCTTTTCTAAAGATTGATAATTTTTAATCGGCCGCCGCGATGTCGGGTGCGATATTTTTTTAAAAATAAAATAATTAAAGATCAAAGTGAAAAAAGATCTTGACATTTCACTGTTCATTACTATAGTGAAATGTCAAGGCCTTTTAATATATGTTAAAAAAATGATCAAAGTTAACTCGAATTAACATGTTAAATTTGGGTTAAAAAACAAGGATATTTCTATAAAAAATTTTAAAAAAATAATTATGAAATATAATTCTCAATAAATTCAATGTTAAAAGATGAAGTTTAGAAAAATATTTAATTTAAAAAATAACAAAAAATACTCGAGTTAACACAGCTAACATACAAAACTCGTAACCCGGATTATGAAACCGAGATAACTTCATTGAAAGTAAATTGAAATAGATTACAAAGTCCAATATCTAATAAATCCAATATTGAGGGATATTTAAAAAAAATAAACTAGGTTTGAAATTAGAAAAATAATATTTTTAAAAAATAAAGATTAAAATGAACTGTTCATTGCTTATAGTAAAATGTGAAGGCTTTTTAGTATACGTTGAATTAATGTTAATAATAATAATGTGTTTTTTTTTTTAATGGAGCTCGGAGGGCTGCGAGCGTAATTTTAAGGAAAAGATGCTGGGGCATAATGGGTTAGGCTATGGATGAGCCTCATTGCTTATGGCCTACTTTCCTCTTTAAACAAATGTGGGTTCGGCCTGTAATATTCTTTCAGAATTAGAGACGGTATTAAGAGAAATAATTCACTTCACTCGGTAATTAGCATCAGGCGGGCGCCCGCACATTGTGACGGGGCTAAAAAAAATCAATATACTTTAAGCATATATATGATGTATAAAATATTAATGTAGATGAGAGTGAATAATAAAGATATTCGTTACTAATTAATTTTTTTTTTAAGAATGGAGAGCTTTCATATCAATTAACACAGATGAGAGCAAAAAATAAATGAGTCTGTTACATATTAAAACCCTAAAAAAAAAACAAAAATATGAAAAAACAACAAAAATATTCAATTTTTATTTATTCATGTCTTCACTTGCCAAGAAACTATCACAACAATTTATATAAAATAAAATGAAAACTAGAAAAATATTAATAATATTGAGTAGAAAAAATAAACTAGGAGAAATATTCATTTTAAATACAAAAAAAAACATTATAAAAAACAATAATAAAAAATATATTTTTCTAAAAAAATCCATAATGATAGTTTAATTTTATTATTAAAATTTGGTGAATGTTTAAATGTAAATTTAAATGATGATTAACTAATTAATTTGTATATTGATTGTTTTCTTCGTTGTTTATCTCTGAATGTAAAGTTAGAGTAAACTTAGATGTTGGCATGATTATCTTCGAACGCATCTATTCTTAGCAGAAACATTGAAGTTATTAAACAATTCCTAATTTCCTACAAATTAAATTGAGAAGGGATAATGTGAGATTTTTCTCATTAAATCAAACAACCCATCTAAGGCTAACGGGTGACATGTCGCTCTGCTTTAGGACCTCGGATAACGACCCTGTCGTTTGATACTGGGGAACATGTGAATTGTGATCTACAAAAATGAGTTTTACCTAAATAAACGACGTGTCATGGTTGATATCTAAGATATAACGACGCATCGCTTGTTTTATTCAAGTGTTCAATTTAGATTTTTTTTTTCTTGTTAGAGTTAAATTAAATCAAGTATTCGAGGTTTAACTATTAAAGGTGTAAGAAACTACTTGAAGAATGAAATGTTAATGATGTTTGATTTGTATATAATAAATTAGGTATAATGGCAATTTCAATAGATTTTTAAAAATTTAAAATAAATATAATTTTTAAAAATAAATAATGAATATTAGTGTGGCTCAATGATAAGTGCAATATTTTTTTTTTTTTAAAAAAAACAGAAGAATGATGATGTGAATAAAACATTAAAAGGCTCAAGATACAAGATACTCCCCACCCTTTTTTTAAAAAAAAATCTCTCCTTTTCTTTTCTGGGTAACATTTTACCCTCTAAAGTTTTTCTAACTTGTGTGTTGTTAATGTCTTATAGTGTATTTTTCAATTGAAAATTATAAAAATAATATATATTTTATATTTTTATTTTTCATATCAATACATTAAAATTATATAAAAAAATATCTAAAAACATTAATTTAATATTTTTTTCAAGTAAAAGATAGTTTAGAAAACATAGCAAAAACAAACTCACACTAAAAAGAAATTAAAAGCTAAGGAATTAATACCTAACCTTCTTAACCTCTGGCAAATAAAATGCAATCATAAGATTATCCCAGAAAAAAAAAACCATAAAAAGAAAGAAAGAAAATAAAGATACAATCATACAAGCAACAATTAAGAAAAAAAAAATTATCCAAACTGGGACCAGGTCAAAGGAGGATATTCATAGACAAAACACACAAAGTCTTTGGTTTGCTTGTTTGGTAGACTTTGGTCAAAAACTGAAGATTGTTGGACTTGTATTAAAAAATGAATGAGACGTGCAGACTTTACCTTTTATTTCTCTTTTAATTTCGGTGAAGCTAAGCTAAACTTTCTTCTAATGACGGGCAATCTTTTGTCTTCATGTCCATATAATTTAAGAATGTTTGGTAAGCTTTGATAAAAACAAAGAACATAGTCAAATTTTCGACATCAAGCATAGGTCCCGTGTCTACTTGTCCATGTTTTTAAAGATTCAACCATTTTATCATACGGACTTCTCTACCTTTATGGTCACACTTTTTAGCGTTCGTAATCATATAATCAATGACTAAGATGTTTCTTTAGAATTGTTTGTGGTTTTTACCTTGTTGTTTCCTTATTGTAATCTTTTTGTTGGTTGTTGTTTGAATTCATAAAAAAAGAATGTAATATTCTATCTATGGGGCGAATAGTAATGGCGGGCTGTATATGGGACTAGTGTTATTGCTGATGGTCATAAATGGCAGAAATGTGAAACATGCTTAAAATGAATGCTAGGGGAGGTTGGAGATTAAGGTTGGACCTGAGAGGCTTGAACGCAATGAAAGGAGAATCAAGCGTTCTTGAGGGAATTTTAGCAGAAGATTTGAAGAAAATGGAACAGGTTTTTTATGGAAACCTGATAGGCAATTCTTGTGCAGAGTGTCTCAACTGTGATCTCTCTGAAGGTGCCAAATTTGTGCATCAGGTGCTCACCAGTTCAGGTATTAATTACAAGCAAAGTCTATGTGTTTTCTCAATCTTGAATACTAACTGGTTTGACTCTTTGAACTGTTCCTGATTTTCTTCTTCGCTACTCGTGTATTCTTCTCAAGATAATGATTTTCAAGACAGCTTAGGCACAAAAGACTGTTCACGATGCTATAAGGGATTGGTGAAAAGGGTTAGTCCTGTTTCAAGTTCATGCTCTATCCAGAAGGTTTTGAAGAAAGCGGTAAAGCGTTGTGCAGCTCTGTCAGTGGAACTAAACCCAGGAAACTCTCCCGGGTGAGTTGAGATGGAAATTCTACAAAAGAAAGTGGTTGAGTTCTTGAGTTTCTTTCTGATTTTGTATTTAAATTATCTTTCAGGAACGGGCGTTCATGGGATAAGTTTTTTGCCAATCACTTGCCTGCAACTATCGTTGTTTGGGCTGCTCAAGAGGCGAAAATAATGCTCAAAGGGGATTTAATTAAACTGATGGGAGGTTTGATTAATTCATCACATTTAATTCTGGAAAAGTTTTAGTAAAAGTTATAAAAAAAGGGACTCTCTGATTTCGATCGTATTTTGCAGGTTTCAAGTTAAATCCTAAGCCTTGTCTTGATACAAACCATGCCGGTTTAAGAGAAGAAAGGGTGCCTGATGTTAATGAAATCACATCTTGCACATTTCGAAGAATTGAAGAGGTATCAAGAGATGACAGTGCTTACTTGAAAGACAGCAATGGTTACAACGCAAAAGTTACTTTTAGATCAATTTCTGTAATCAGAAGAGCGCTGCCCGAGTCAGAGCTTGGTTGGCCTCTTCTTCCAAGAACCAATCGTTCAGCTCTGGACACGTTGAGAAATTCGGAAGTAGGGAATATGTCACTGGTCGAAAGGAATTCAAATGAAATGAAGATTCCTTCTAATCTCAAAACAGATTATTCTATTGTCAAGGAATGCAAGATTGAAGGGACTGTTATCCAATTGTTTCATACCTCTGAAAATCGGTCAAGAGATGGCAGCAGCAATGGAGAAGATGCGAGATTTGGCTTTAAGCAGGAAGTTTCTTCACATCCAGATTATGTACTCACCAAAAACTCCACACGATCAGGGCCTGGCTGGCCTCTTCTCCGTGTAAAAACTTCTGCATCTTTAGAATCTTTTCAAGAATCTCAGGCTGAAACATTTTCAGTGGTTCAATGGGTTTCGAGTCTAACCGATCGATCTGAAGAAGCAACTACGAAATTTCAAATTGATTTTGTTTCCAAAGAAGTAGAGAGCTATGTTGAAAACAAGATGCGTGGTTACAAGGATAAAAATATGGGGGCTTGCTTAGCAACGCCAATGAAGCTGCCAAAGAAGATGGACTGTTTCTTTAAAGTGTGCACGTCTGGCTGCAAACAGTTTGGTTATGAGGAGCTGAAGAGAGCAACTCGTCAATTCTCCTCAGGTTCAATTCTCTTTTCTAATAGCGCATCTAGATAAGGCAAGGAGTTGTAGATTCATTTATTTGACAAATTGTTTTGTTGATATGAATTTGTTTTCTACTACAGAGAACTTCGTCGGAGAGGGAGGGTGTAGCAACGTATATAAAGGATGTCTCCCTGGAGGTAAGCAAGTGGCAGTGAAGATTCTAAAACAGTACAAGGAAGCATGGAGTGACTTCTCCTTGGAAATAGATATCATGTCTTCGTTAAAGCATAAGCACATTACACCTCTACTTGGCATATGCGTCGAGGATAACCATTTAATTCTGGTCTATGATTTCTTATCCCGGGGGAGCTTAGATGAGAGACTACAAGGCAAGTATCTTTGAGCATCTAGGTTGCTTCTTTAGACATGATGCAGGAATAAGTGTAGTTATTCGAGTGTCAATGGTGATGCAGGTAAGAGAAGGAAGTCTGTTTTGCCATGGAAAGTGAGGTTCAAAGTGGCTATTGCGATTGCCGAGGCTCTAAATCATCTTCACAACGAATGCTCTAGGCCTATTATTCACAGAGATGTTAAATCTTCGAACATTCTCCTATCAAAAGATTTTCAGCCACAGGTACTATTGCAAACAAATTGTTGCACATCAAAACAACTTTTCAAGGCAAAATTTATTCCAAGTACCGTAATCTTGATGCTGTTCTAATTCTATCTATGCAGTTATCTGATTTTGGGCTTGCCATATGGGGACCTGCTGATTCAGCATATGCAATTCATAGTGATGTTGTTGGAACTTTTGGTTATATAGCTCCTGAATATTTCATGAATGGGAGGGTCAGTGACAAAATTGATGTGTACTCCTTTGGCATAGTTCTCCTTGAATTGTTAACCGGAAAGAAACCAATCATTTCCAAAGATCTGAAAGGACAGGAGAGCCTGATTAAGTGGGTAAGAGTTTTCCCACTCTCTCTTCACTGGTTGCTGATCTTAGTGATGTTCTTGCTTCTTAGTCCCCCAAAACCACTGTTTCAATGGATGACCTAACAAAATTGATGAATAACCTAATGCAGGCAACACCGTTATTAGAGAGTGGGAATCTAAAAGCTTTGCTGGATCCAAAGACGAATGGAAACTTTGACGTTGTTCAAATGCAAAGAATGGTTCTTGCAGCAACACTCTGTGTCAGACAAACAGCTAGATTACGTCCTAAAGTTAGCCAGGTACTAAACAGCGATATAGGACTGTTACAATTGCGATCTCTTCCTAGTTAAAATAACCTGTAAATCACATGCGGTTTTGGTTTAAGAATCCATAAACATCACCAACGCTTCGAGCTAAATTGCCAAGACTTTGCCACAGGCTTCTCTAGAATTTGTTTTGACTAACAGTGGACAAGAAAAATTTGAATTTAAAGATTGTTTGGCCATGCCAATTAAATATTAGAAGCTTTACTTGGTTCAATTCTCTTTGATAACATTTGAGTTCAAGCTAACAAGGACTTTCATTTCAATCATCCCTGCTCCAGATACTTGAGCTATTAAGAGGTGAAAAAGATGAAGGAGAATGGGTGAACAGCTATGCTAATGATTTAAAAAAGTCAAGTGATGAGGAACTTGATGACCTTTTCCTGGATTTTGGCTGCAAGCCAGGGCTGGAGACTTCATTTCTGCAATTAAATGATGATGATGCATCACATAGTAGTGTTGATACTGCATCATTAAGTAGAGTTGATGTCACTACGCCAAGAAGGGCAGGACGAAAGAGCCGCTCTAAGTTGAGAGACTACCTGAAAGAATCGCAGGGTTGATCATTTTGCTGCATTCCCTTCTTGCTTGGTTCCGATGCAACCAAAAGGTGGCATATAGGATGTGAAGTAGAGGGTTGGTTGTTGACGACTGAAATACACAGTGAGTTCGCCGTAATGGATTTCACTACCGATCTCAGTTTGCACCAAAATAAGAGACTTTTGTTGCATACAGCATTTTTTCCGTTCTTTCTTCTATTTTTTCAATGAGAAAGATCCCATTCCCATTCACTACCAATCTCAGTTTGCACTGTGGAACTTGATGGCCTATATTAAAAAGAACTTGTGAAAAAACATTTGGAAGATTCATGTGGAGTGAGTAAGGGAGTGTTTATCGAGGCTTAAGAATGGTTTGGGAGGATGATAGTCACCAACGGGTGGGAGCAGAATTCAAACTGGTTCCAAAAGGAGCTAAGCAGAACCGAATTTTGGTTTAACTGGAACAGCACATGTTCTGGGAATGATCCAATGGTTTGATTATATTTGAAGATTTATATGGCTTTAAACTGTCCATAAGATTGACCGTATATGGGCATGTGTTAGATTTGCAAAAGAAAGAATTTTATACAATGGTTGAAAATGAACACAAGATTGTAAAAAGAATAGAAAGGAAATTGCATTAGATGTAGAAGAAATACAAAACACATTACAGTGGCTCTCTCAGCTTCTAGCCCCTTTAATCGCAATTCCCGCATTGACACTAACAGTGCCCAACAGAGGCTCCTTCATGGACACCTTAACAAAAAAAGCACTGGGCACCATGAACGTCTTACAAGTTCTTGGCCATGCTCTAAGTGTTTTCCTAAACATCAGCCTTGGGCTGGCACTGTGCACGCAGCCTTGACGTAGATTCAGCATGACATGAGACATCATGGCAAACTTTCAATCTTTGGCACCCATGTTCTTGCTTTGTTGTGTCCCAAAATCAGGATTGTTTAGCTCAAAATGAAAAAAAAAAAAATCCTTTAAATTTGCAATCAAATCTTGGTAAAGTGATTCTGCTTTCCGCGTCTCATCATCATACATTCTAGACCCCAAAGAAGTTTCAATAATTTGATGCTCCTGAGAAAGAATCCGCTATTCCCATAGTAGAGAGCAACCCTACCCCTACCCCATCAACAGACGCGTCAGGCCCTCTATGCCTTCTCAATGCCAGTTGTAACAGCTTAAAGATTACAAAATGCCAGCACGAAATGGTAAGACAAACTCACCATGAGTTTTCCCACCATCAGACAAGTAGCAAAGGCTCTGAGAAGACACAGGCTGCTTGTCTTCCTCAGTAAGATCGCTCTTTTCAGCTTTTTCTCCTGTCCTCTCTCTCTTTACGCTTTTCCGTTTCGACACTATCCCTTAGGAGCTTTTGTGTGCCGAAATAACAAATTTAGAACAGGAACATCACTTGGCAAAGACCAAAAGAAGTGTCAATTTTCAAAACTTCAAGATTCGGTCAGGCAGCCCACAGGCACTGAAAGCACCGTGACATTGCATAATCAACCCAGATCTATGCTCGGTGACGGAGATTCAATCCTTCGGTATTGAAGGAAAAATGTTTTCTTTATTAAATCAATGGATAATTCAATCAACGAAAATATTAAAAAGATCCAGGGCATCAAAAAATGTTCAAAGACAGAATGTTTCTGACAGGATAGCAAAGAATTACATTCTGAGTGGGTAACATCCACTTGGCTGCTCTAAACCTGCTGTACATAACAAAGAACAAAAAAGAATTACATTCATTTACAAGTTGTACACGCTGGCTGCTCTAAACCTGTCTATCATGTCAATAGTAAAATCTGCACCACAAATTCAAAATCGGCTCCATTAACGGATGCTTCACATCAAAATGGAATTGTATACGGTAAAGCGTAAACATCAGACTCGGGCAAGTAATGTGCTCGTGGCCACAAAGTAGAACTTTCACGACACGAGATATCATGGCGTGCGTTTAGTCTCTTGTTTCCATGCCTTTCTTGCTTTAAGGTCCCAAAAAGCCACTCTTCATCGTCAGAATCTTTAAGATCAAACTGAAGACGTGGTGGAACCCAATCCCCAATTAAACCTTTGTATTGTGAGTCTGCTTTCAACGTCTTGCGATCATGAAATCTGAACCAAGAAGTTTCGGATTCATGGCAAACAGAGCTCTCCAACTTATCTGAAACTGAACTGCAAGGTATATTTTCTGGTGGAGATGCAAGTTCCCCAGCCTTTGAGTTGACAGTTTCTTGATCAGATAAACGGACAATTTCACTCTGCCCAGAAACAGAATCTGCCCCACCCGAAGTAGAGCACAACCCTTTACTATTGAGAGACACATCTGGCTCTTTATGCCTTGTCAAGGGCAGCCGAATGCGAAAGACATTGCCTGATTGATGATGATAACAACAACTTGACAATTAAACAAGCCGGCGAGAAATAACAAGACCAATTAAATATACCAATCAACGAAGAAATGAGCAAAACTCACGAGGTTTGTCATCAGTAGTTGTTGAGGGGTCCAGTTTCTTCCTCTTGTTGCTCCGAATGCCATCATCAGACAAATAGCAAACATTTTGAAGGCATACGGGCTCATTGTGTTCTTCAGTAAGACCACTCTTTTCAGCTTCTTCCCTTTTTTCCTTTGGAAGCCTTCCTTTCCCCTCTTGCTGTGACTTACCCCCGTAATAACCAGTTTGGTTACTGTTTTCTTTCCTCTGCCTCCTTTCTTTCTTCTCCTTCTTTGCCTCTCTATAGCTTTCGGTTACAGAAAGCTCCTTTTCCTTTTGGATCTTTTATGTACCATAAGAACAATTTTAGAATAGATGGCCAGGATCAAAGTAGTATGAATTACCCAACTCACGAATTACAAAATCTTCCCACAAAATGAACACTTGCCAAATTTATGTCAAGAAACATGAAGCTAAGACATTATACGTTAAAATTCATTGCAAGAGGTTAAATCACTTGTCAATTCATGGGCTTCATCCTCAAGATTCGACTCCATACTAATTTTTTTGCTTTGCTTTCTTGAATTCATCCCACGTCCTAAAAATTGACTTTCCAGGAGTAATATTTCTACCAATTTTCTTACGATTCTTTATATTCAAATCCCCAATGACACATGCAAAAAAACCCAATCAAGAATAAGATTGCGGAAGAATCAAGATTGCAATATCTAGACATGGATTAATTACTTAACTTAAGTAGTTGAATTAAGTGATAAAACCCTAAAGTCTATAGGTCAAGTCTTGAGGCCGAAGAAGGCTAGCAAGCATTTAGAACACAATTACAAGTGCAGTTTTGCAACGAAAGCAAGTCGAGCATTAGACGCAAAAATCAAACTTGCCCAACAAACCTTAGTCGACTCGATCCGGTAGTAGCCCGGAGGCGGGTAAGGGAAGCACCGAGACATTGGTTAATGGATCTGGATCTGTAACTAGAATTACCCAACCAAGATCAAAGGGGTATTAACAAATAAATAAATAAAATCGCTTTTGTTTCTTCGATTTGCTAGAAATCCAGCAGAAAAAACCCGAATCAAATCGAACCAACTCGCGCTAGAGGACTTGAGTCTAGGGTTTTTTAGACGGCGATGCCTCCCAACGCGTTTGGCTATCAGTAATTGGGAAGTACAAAGATGGGGTACTCTGTATTTATAGCGTGCGTTCGTCTTTTATGCCGATAATACCCTTGTTGTACATCGGCCACCTGGCATGCTTTCTCTTTTAAGGGATACTATTGGAATTCTGAATCCCACAATAAAAGCTCTAGTAAGACGTTATGCCTTCACATTAATTATTGTAGTCATAGAGTTTTTTTTCCCTCAAATAACACCGTGGGTCAAAAAATATATACTTGTTATACACCGACCACCCCCACATGCTATACTACTGACTTGTGGATCCCATGATAGGAAAGTATTTGACACTACGATCAAAATATTTTTTAAAAAATATATAAATTTTATTTATTTATTTATTTATTTTTAATTAATATATTTTTAATATTTTCAAATCATTTTGATGTGCTTTGTTAAAAAATAATTTTTAAAAAATAAAAAAATATTATTTTAATGTGTTTTGAAATGAAAAGCATTTTAAAAATTAACTGCAATCATACTCTCAAACACCCTTTAAAAGCTCTAATGAAACATTATTGTTGCGGTCACAAAGTATTTTTCCCTTAATGGAGGAAAAAAAAACTTAAACTAGTATAAGTAAAAAAATAATTCTCTAATTCTGAAAGATGTACCTCAACTAGTTAGGTGCCAGCTTTGTTTTTTAAAGATCACCAGTTCGAGTGCCGCAAACCTCAAGATCACTACAAGCTTATATAATCATTAACTTCAAGATCCATAAAATTAATCGAGTTACACGTAAGTTAGTCAAGACATCTACCTTAATCTAAAAAAAAATCTCAATACATGCATGACAATTAATAGATGAATAATTAATGGCACGCTATTAATATAGATTATTAATAATTAATGGCACATCATTAATTAGATGATTAATAGACAATTTTATTATTAATGTACATACACGTAGAAAGAGTGTATTTGGCAGTGTGGTTGCAGGTATTTTTCAAATAACTTTTCATGTCAAAATACATATAAATAATATTTTTTTATTTTTTAAAAATTATTTTGATATCAGCATATCAAAACGATTTAAAATATACAAATTATATTAAATTTTAATTACAAAAAATTTAAACTTTTTAAAAATGCATCCGCAGCCGCGTTCCTTACCGTTCAAAATAAATAGCATTCCAGTGGTAGGTGTGTAAGGATATTACTTTTCACTTGGCCAACCAAGTTCGATTGTTGACAGAAGCAGTTTCAATCATTTATTTTATCTACTGTAGCAAACTCCGGTTATATTGAATATATGTTTCATATTGTACAAAAAACCAAGCAACAGCCTGGTGGTAAAGAGCTGTTATGCCGAGGCAATACCCCACGCGACAAATCCGACATTTAAATGTTTAGTTCTTATTCAACAAAAATATAACATTTGTGGAAATCGAACCCTGGTCTTCCATCCTAGAGTCAATTGCGTCTCAACAAAGCAAAGCAAACATCCATATATTAAGCACCAAAAACAATATTTAATTTTTAAGCACCAAAAACATGTTTAATTTTTAAGCTCAATCCCTGATCATTTATAAAAACACCCATAAAACTCTAAAGAGTGAGAGTTCATTAACGAGAAATTTTATGATGCTCAAAGAATAATTAACAATATTATATTAGTTATTTCATGAGTTTATTTTAAAGAAAAAATATATATATTTAGAAGAAAAAAATTCTATATGGAAGTATTCTTATCATTTTTTCTAGATTATAAGTTTTATTTATTTGTTTATATATATTTTTTAAATAAATTAAATAATTAATTAATAAAATGTAACTAATTTGGAACAATAAATTTTTCTATAACCAACCAACCCTCCGGAGCCGAACCATTTTCGCAGCCTCAAATTCTCAGAGTTTCTCTCAGGGAATAGCTTATCGTTTTGGGATATCATACCCCTGCATCGCGCGCGGTGTTGCTGGCACTGTGCTTTTCTCCGTCACAGATTCCTCTTTGATGCAAGAGGTGCACGCTAAGGAAGCATTGTCGACGAAGAAATTGATACCTTGGGACGTTGTTCTTTACCAGTATGACGCTTGCCCTTTCTACAACAAGATTAAAGACACTCTATTTTAGGCTTTGTAGTGGAGCATCAAGGAAATTTTTTATCTTGTTTCATTGCCTTGAAATCAATTTTGAGGTAAAATTAAGTGGGAATTCCAAGAAAATGAAGAATTTTGAAATGGAGGAAGGTTTAGAAAATGAAGTTGAAGAATTTGCTTCTTTTTTCGTTTGACTCTTTGTTTCTGATTCTACAAGATTCTTCACTAAAAACTAAACCTTTTTGGTTGATAAGAGTGAACGAAGATGAGAAATTTTCTATATTATCCAATTTTTCAAGTTGTATTCTGCTCTATTGTCACATTAGGGATGGAATTTTAATGGGGTAGAACCAAATTTTCTAATGTATTTTTTTTTGTCATCCTAAAAGGCATTCATTTTAGGGCGGGGGGATTTTTCTGTTGTTGGAAGTATCTTCTCACAGACAATGTATTTTAACAAATGTGTGTAGCTGTTTTTCTGTGAAGGTATTTGAATAGGTCTATGACTATGCTCTCTAGGATTCATAACCTATCAATTAAGATGGATGCAAGTTTAAAAGGTTGATGGGGGTGGTTGTTTTCAGTCCTGTTATAGGTTGTAGAGTTGGTTTGAATGAGGTTTAGTTTGAGATGTTAAGTTACGGGTCCATATCTATGACCTGCAATATGTTCGATTCTTCAGGTATTTGGGCATTTTCCTTGCCAATTACCATTTTGTTTTTTCCTTTAAGTTTCTATGATGCAAATCAGGAGGCCTGGAAAGAGACCCCGTAATTCATGAATCCTACTAAATAACAGAAACGTGGGGAAATCAAAGAAACCCGATTAAAACTCATTAACTGTAGTTATTACTTTCCTAGTTAGCTGGTAGTTTCCTAGTCAAATTAGTATTTAGTTTCAATTATGTATTAGATCGTTTCCTTAGCTGGATGTTGCGGATGAACGACAAGCTCGAGAGGGGGCAAGATCTCCTAATAGAAGGGGGTGTGGTCAACTTCATGAGGATTCACTAGAGGGAAGCCATAGGATTCATAGGGAAAATCTGGAGACTGAATATGGCAGATATTTTGAACCTCATCACCATCCAGCACAGCATCACATGGATGAATTCCCATGAAACCATGACAGGTGAGAACTGGAGAATCAACCCATTGATGAGCTCACGAAACGAATGAAGGTGGGTGTGCCTGATTTCTATGGCAAACTGGAACCACATGCTTTTAAAGATTGGTTAACAGCCATTGAAGACTATTTTGACTGGTTCACTGTCTCAGAAGATTGAAAGGTTTGGTACATTAGAATGAAATTAGAAAGGTATGCGCGAGCTTGGTGGGAAAGTGTGGAAGAACAACTACGGCATACTCGACGCCCACCGATTTCAAACTGGGAAGAAATGAAGGAACAACTAAAGGAAAAGTACTTGCTCATTGACTATGAGTAGATGATGTTTGAAGAAATGCTACAACTAAGACAGGGGTCCTTAATAGTAGATCAGTATACAGGCTGGTTCCATGAATTAACCGTCCGCAGCAGAATTGTAAAAACCGACCAACAAGCATTGGTCCGATATTGCAAAGGACTACGTGGTGAACTATATAAAGAAATGTTCATTGCAAGATTAATCACTATGGAAGAAGCCTACCAACTAGCATTACGAATTGAGAAGCAGTTAGGAAACGCAGCAGGGAAGAAAGTCAGGCCGATGGATATGAAGTCAGGGCATACGACTAATTTTTCGGCGCAATGACAACAATCACCACAGGACAAATTAGGGGGCTCAATGCTAGGAAAACAAAAGGAGAAAACAAAGATCACAAGTAATGGTCCACAGTGCCACAAATGCAAGGGGTTTGGACACTATGATGTGGTATGTCTCACTAGAGATATGTAACTTGCTTTTATATGTGAGATGGAATTGACAATAATGGATGATACAAAAGGAGGAGGAACTGAAGAATTTGCAGCTAAGGAGGAACACTTAGATGCCTCACAGCTGCCAAGCTGTGTTATTCATCAAATATTAATAGGAAACAAGAAGGAACTCAAAACCAATCAGGAGTGGTTGCGTACCAACATTTTCCACACACAATTAATGTATATACCTTCCAGTGCAACCTCTCGCTGCTCCTGGTAATAACAATAAGTAAATGTTATTAACATAGAATCTCTGGTTAAACAGATGGCTCTTGTGTGGTGTAGGCCAGAGAAATGAACACCAAATTTATGTGCTTTATTTTTTTTACTATATTTGTAAACTTACATGCTTTATGTTTATAGGCATGATTGATAAAGTTTTTCAAAGGATACATCCAAACAACTTTGTTCCTGACAGTAACGAAGAAAGGAAATGGTGCTAATATTGTTGCATTTCTTACACTTAATTTTTTAGGCATTTACTGGCTCAAAAATTTACATTAGCGAGACTAAATTATATAAACAAGTTATTTGTGTCAGTACTATGGTATCTTGTTCTTACAAATTGCTTGTTGCCATATATTCAAACATTCTGGTATAATCACATGTTTTCATTTGTTGCTACACTTTGCTTTGGCAAATAATCTTTGAAAATTGATGTTGCAAAAACTTGTGATGTGGGTTGGTGGACAATCACTTAGTGCATGTTTTTTTGCCAAACATATCGATCAACTCCTGAAGTTCTTGAATCATTCAACTAAATCATCACCCATGGTAGGATGATAGGCTTACAGCATTATAATTTTTTACTCGATCCATCTTGATGGTGTTTTGTTTGGTTAAGTTTTTACATCATTTGTTTAGAATCCTTAGTTTAGCTAACTGTTATTCTCTTATGATTCTCCTCGATAAATTCAGGCAATTTCAGCTTCACTGAGAGGTTGGTAGCTAGTATGCTGTAATGTATTTTACGTCAAAGAAATTGATGAAGAAATATAACATTATTGACGAAGGGGTAGAAACTCTAAAAGGTCATGATTCGTGAATATCTTGGTCAGTATTTCTTTTTTCTTCAATGATAATCTTGCTTGGTGTTTAGTGTCAAGATATGAGACTTGGCCTTCTGTCAGAGCCATCAACTGTTCTATTGTATTTCTTTTTAATAGGTGGCTCTAAACCTAGTTTAGTTGTTCTTGTTATTTTCAGTGTCCTAAGGCTCATTCAATATCTGAAGTTTGGTAAAGATATAGTGGGGCATACCCGTATCAGTGAGTGGTACTCTCGAATGGAAAATGCAGACTGAGAAAGAGGCATATACTATCATGAAGCATCTACTTCGCTCCATAGGGTGTTATGTCTATTTTGTGAGGGTTGACTCACCAGCCAAACCTTTTCATAATGGTAGTTGAGGTAACATAATTTTGGTTTAAGAATTTGATATATTATAAATGATAATAATCTTCTTAAGAAATAATATTGGAGTTTATGATTTTCTTTTGCTGTTTTGTATGGAAAAAAGAAATGTCATGCATCAAAATGTTGCCAAACACAGTTGTCATGAAAATTGTGTATAATTTGTTCCATAGACAGTTCATGTTCTTGTGGGTTGGTCTCTAAAAGTCTACGGTGGTAAAAGGCTCTCTAGATTATAGAAGAGACTATTTGTAAGCTGGATAATGCCATAATCTTGTTATATGATGGGTTTTACTTCTATTCCGACCGTGAGAGTTCTAATTTTGAAAATCAAAGCCCGGGAATTCAAGGAATCCTTGGTATTTTTACAGTCTTTGTCTGTCTTCGGATCTGAAAAGAAGTTTCGGTTTTAAAAAAACCATCAAAAGCCTATGACTAATTTTAGAGATTTTCAAAGCCAAATAAAGTGATTTTAAAAATTACGAGAGTAGCTGTTGCGTTTACTTTTTTTAAAAAAAATATCCAAAATAATTTTTCTTTTTTATTTTCAAAGGGACTTTCCTCCTCTGAATGATTGAAGACTCAAGGAGAAAAAATGACATAATTTTCCAAATAATGAACGGGGGAAAAGAAAAAACTACACGGGGTAATCTCAAGCATGATTGTCAAATTTACTTTGGCTTCGTGGGTAGAGTTATGACTCGTTGATCCGGAATCTAATCTAGGATTTTTTGACTTGTTTAGAAATCCAATTAAATAAAAGTGACAACAGGTTAAACTAAGATATGATTGATTCTGCCTAACTCGAGTGAACTAAATTGTTTTAGTTTTTCAAAAACTTTTTTGCCCAAAATAAAATTTTTACTTAAATAATCTCAAATAACTTTGTTTCATGACATACCTAAATTCAGTCGTCGACTCATGAGTTTACCTGGTTAACAAACCATTGAAGTTTTGGAATAGGTCTGATAACTATGGTATGATGATTATGAACTTGAGTTTGGCTGAATCTGGGTTACGTCCTTTATTATCTTGGCATAACCCTTAACACTCCAAGTTTTCACCATAGGCAATCAACTTTACAGCTTCTATGATCCTTTAACAGCCATGCACCGCTTAGGTTACTGTAAACAAAGAAAAACTTTGCGTGTAAAGGGGTGAGCTAGAAACCCAACACACTATTCTATTCATCGGTTAAAACCCTATGCCTGGTTCTTGCCAAAAAATTTACCAGCTCAACTCGAGCTGCCTGTTTAATCTGAAGGCTCTTTCAGGACTACAGCGCAGAAGATGAAATAATAATCAAGGGAGCTGATCGAAAGTGGTTCTCATTAAGAAAACCGAGAAACAAGATTACTGGCAATTAATTGTTCGTTGTCTTGATGGCATCACAGGATACTCTTCTCCTCAAGAGTTTTTGTAGCGGACAGCTCATGTAGCTCCAATTTTGCACATCTCACGCTGTTAAATTACCTGTTATCATGTCATTGGTGATGGCCATGGATGCATAACTTGATGATCTTGCATTTAATGTATTTTTGAGATTTTCAATTATTTGTTGGTTCATGCTTTGTATGGTCTGCCTACTACGTGCGACACATGGTGCAAGCTTAAATTTAAGAATTATCTCATTTTTTTTTAATATTTTTTATTAAACTATTCCGAGTGCGGTAATTTTATTTAAATATGTTTTAAAAATATATTTTACTTGAAAAATATTAATTTTATATTTTAGTAATTTTTGATATATTGATTTTAAAAATAAAAAAAAATTATTTTTATACAAAAAAAACATTTTTGAAAAATACTATACACCGCAATACCAAAAACACACTAAGTGCTTGTTAAGGAGTGTGATAGAGGTTGTTTTTCAAAGTGATTTTAATTGAAAATGCAGTGTAGTAAAAATTATTTTTTAAAATAATTTTCAGTTAGAAATACATCAAAATAATATATTTTTTATTTTATTTTTAACATTAACATATCCAAACGATAAAAAAAACTAAAATAATAATAATAATTTAAAACTAAAAAAAATAATTTTTTTTTCTGAGAAGCACGGTCCAACCACTATCCTAAATAGAGATGCATTTTAAATATCATTTTATAAAAAAATTAACATCGATTGTCTTACAAATTGATCTGAGTATATCTTTTAGCTTTGAATTAAAAAAAATCATATAAAAAAAAAAGATGTGAGCAAATTAAGGCAAAAACACTAATTTTTTTAAATAAAATTATAGTTTAACCGCAGCTCCAAACAATCTCTTAGCTCTTCAAATGGCAAGGGATAACATCATTAATGCGTTCGGAAAGTTGTGCTGGGATATCATTCAAGCAGTAGATAAACTATGGGTATAGATTTTTCAGGACAAAAGTACACAGAGACTCCCTAACGCATCATTGATCCTGTCAAATAGCCTCTTGGAAGCTTTTGTCTTTTTTAAGGATGGTTATACCGAGAAGATTAGGAATGGGCATAGGTGACTCTAGTTCGATAGAGGACTGTCTTCGCATCCACTTCGATACTATAAAAACTTACTGGTAGCCGTATCATTTCGGGACATTGTCCATGGGAAATCTTTCGACTACATGCTCTGTTGTCGGTTGATATTGTTGCTATTTCAATGGTTACTCCTTTTGCTAGATTTTTCTCTAGTGATGATCGATCAGCGTGGGGTGTGTTGAGATTTCATAGAGGGCCAAGAGACAATCTTACAAGGAACTCTTTGGTAGCAATTACTTGCTATTTCAAATCCTTCGCAGGTTGCTTTTCAGCAACATGTTGACTCCATGGTTCAAGCTCGTGTCTTTTGTGCTCACATTCAATTGCACCAGGGTCGAATTAATTACATTAATAAACTAAAACAAGAAAAACTAAAAGCCATGGTGAGTTTACTGTGCACATGAACACATAATTAGTATTCACTGCAATGGTGCAGTACCATTTTGTCA
>Ga0325410_1003009_pt1 | contig 18932 bp, 15 predicted proteins | sample PopdelMetagenome_16_FD_206182 | JGI IMG/M metagenome (GOLD analysis project Ga0325410, IMG submission 206182) | Populus deltoides microbial communities from Bellville, Georgia, United States - Xylem-PdIQD-R3 | ecosystem: Host-associated > Plants > Phyllosphere > Stem > Wood/Secondary xylem... | reverse complement strand
TCCCTCTCCTCTCTTTTTTCTTCTCCCTCTCTTTTTCTACAAAGCAGTCTGTTATATATGCAAGAACTAAAGACCACCCTCACATTCTCTCATCTCCACCGTATGTCTTAGGGAAACAATCCCAGCCCTTAGATGATGATGAGGCTCCTCTTTGCGTCTTCTTTCACAGCTGGCTCAGTGAGGTGCAATGGTTTCCCTTGTGAAATCTTGACTGGCAGCTAAGGACATGGCGTGAAGAGGTGTGCTGTCCTGCACACGCCAGGTTGCAGGGGATGCAAGGACGGGAGATTTCAAAAACTAGCAGGAAACGGTTGCAGAGGAGGGAAGGGAATGCAGACGGGGTACAGTACCATGCTAATTGTATTTTTAGGATGGGGTTGTTCTCATGCGGCACCGTTTAGCTAAAGAAGTGAAAAAAAGAAAAAGAAAAAAAAAGAGACAGAGACGGTGTCGTTTAGAAAGGCAGCAGAAATGCAACCCATCGTGGCAGAATTTCTGTCATTTTCTAATCCTATCCCTGTTTTTCTATTTCTTCCCAGAACCCAGCCAAGCTCTTCCAATCTTTATCTGCAATTAACTTCCTTATTTCAGTTTTTTTTCAATTCAGTCCTGCAAACTTGGGGGGCAAAAAACCTTTTTGCGCAGAATTTTTGCGGTAGGATTTTTTGCCGCAGGATTTTCACTTTCTTAGTAGATATTCAAACATGAATATCTTAAGCTTCTGATATCAAAATCAAGCGATTCAAAAGCCAAAATTCACCTATGTGTGTAGGACTACAACTTTCACGGGGGATTCAAGGTGAGATAAAATCGTTTTACAGAACAGAAACGGGTAGCAATCTGGTTGGTAAAAAAGGGTCTCCTTTAGCACGTATGGCTTAAAAAATGGGTGACAACAGGTAATGTCAATTCATCCTTAGTACAATTCTTCAATGATGGAATGTCTTCACAATTTGATTTGTCATTTTTGGATTGCATATCATCGTTGCCTCTCATCATCATTATCCTTTTGTTTGGATACTCTGAAGCGTGAAGCACCTAACACCTAAAACATTAACATCATGAGTACATTTATGTTGAGTGTCAGATTTACCTTTGAAACCTATAGAGGCTTCAACCTTAGCTTTAGGTGGTTTGGCTTTGGTGGGGAAAAAAAGTTTTCGTTGGGCAGTCTCCTCTCTTTTCAAATTCGATTTCCAAGATGACAAAGAACTTGAATTGAATGCTAGCTGAACATGTCCTTTCCTTATGAGTTGTCTCTCTACTTTCACAGCCATATAAACCATGTATTCTACCTCCATATAGTGTTGTAACTCAACAACGTCATCAATCTCTCTATTTAGCTCCTTAAGAAACCTAGTCATAGTAGCTTCCCTATATTAAACCACATTAGCCCTGATCATTGCAATCTTTATCTCCTTGTAATCTTCCACACTTTTCAAACCTTGATGTAAACTCTACAATTTCTGAAATAGCTCTCTATAATAAAAGTTAGGAATACATAGTTTTCTCATTATGACTTTCATTTCATCCCATGACTCAATAGGCCTTTCATCATTCCTCTTCTTGCTCAAAACAAGTTGATCCCACCATATTAGTGCATAATTTGTAAACTCAATAACAATGAGTTTTACCTTTTTTATGTTCTGTGTAGTGATGACAGTCAGAGATTCAATCAACCTTTTTTCCCACTCCAGATATGCATCCAAATCATTCTTTCTTATAAAACAAATATTTTCAACTTAATGATATCTAACTCTGTACCTGAATCATCACGATGCCCAAAATCTTGAGAATTCTCTCTTTGACCACAAACTCTACCATGCTCAAAGCTTACATTCCTTCTTGCTCTATTCGGCCTAAACTTGTTTCCTTGGCCCGCAGATGCAAACTCATAATCATCATCACCCACATTCGTGTTATCATCAACAAACTCATTAAAATTAGTTTTATCATTCCGTACAACCTTTCAGACATTTCTTCAGCGATTAGCCCCCTATTTTATTGCTTCATTAAGTCCATTTTATCCTTCAGCTCCTTGGTCATCTTAGTCAAGAGTTCAATTTCTTTAACGATCCGTTGTTTTCAGACATCCTTTAAAATCTATAAAAATTAGTGAGTAGCATAAAATATATTCTCACATCTCTTTTTTTTCACAAAAAATCAAGGTTTTTCACTCTAATAAACTTACAACGCTTTTACCTTATAACTTGCTTTCTTTCAATTCTTTCGAAACTAAAAATCCAACCAATCAAAGTCAGAGGCTTTCACAATGCAATCTAATTATGAATATAGACTCAAGAATGAATAAATATACTAAAAACAAGCAAAACAAAACTATAATTATGATTTCACGAGTAGCAATGCAAATTCATATGAATTGTGGACGAAATGAAGACGCAAAATAAAACAAAAGTAGAAATTAATGAAGATACTTATTTGACTCCAAATAACCCAAATATAATAGAAACAAATTAATTTGGTCAAAACAAATAGTATAAAAAAAATGTTTTAGAACTTGACGCAAATCTGATTGTTACGTAATTTTAAAGCATCAAAATTGAAACTCAGACCTAACGATATCAAAATGACCTAAAATTCAATATATAGTATCTTTATACCCAAGAAACTACCAATTTCAGTTCATAGGTCATTCTCATATGCCTAGGTATCAAAACCTGTGTATGATCAACTTGCAACAGAATTAAACCCCATATTGAAACCTCAAGAAAATGATATCTAAATAATTCTAAATTTAATATATATTGTGATTTCACACTTATTAAGTAGTATATGAAATTTCAATTAATTATGAGGTGCTTTTCTTAGAGTTCTCTATGAGTTGTGTTTCTGTAGCAAAATTGCAACAAAGTTTGAATAATGTCTTTCTTCTTCTTCTTATTTACCTTTATGCTACTAATATATTTAGAGACAATTATAAAATGAAATATTTTATTAGTTCTTTTACTAGTATGCCACAAATACAAAGAAAAAGAAAAAGATTGATGCAAACACTGAAAATACTTAACAAACACTAAGAAAACAAAAAATTTAAAAGGATGTGACCTGTTCTTAAAGCCTTGTTATGATATTAATTAATGTAAACCTCGTGATCACATGGTCACGCAACCTACAATCAAGATTAAGATTTGATCCTGAAAAGCTGAAATAAGTATGATAGGAGTGTGACACAATAGAAACTTGTCTCAAGGCACCAGTACTATTGGAATGAAGTCAAATGACACCACGAAGTCAGTTAATCTTTAATAAGTCAAATTCATTTCGTTTAAGAACCAAAGAATGCAAGAATCTCTCTTAAGCGTTAAACTAAAAATTTCAGAAGTATTATTCATAAAGGTGCTGAATTTTAGGCTTTACATGTGTTTAAATAGTTCTAAGAAATTAACCCTAATGGATCTACTCTTATGGGCTGAATTGACCAACTTACAAAAACTGACCTAAAACCTTTACTAGTAAGCCCAAACCTTAATCCAAATAAGCCTTGGATACTAGCTGAAAATAAAGTATTAATTAAGCTCAAACAAACCTTAAGTTGTAGCTAACAAAATAAAAATAAAGCCCGGGAGTCTAAGCCTTGTTCTACTGTGAGAAGAGAAGAAGAAAAGAAAACATTGTAGGTCTGGTACAAGACTTATTTATAGCCGGTGATGTTGCCCAATAATCCTAAGAACTAAAAGAAAAGTTGTCGCTCCTTGGATTTTCAAGTTAGAATAGGATTCTGATTTAAGCCTTGTATTTCTCCTTCTTTTGAAAGGAAAATGATGTTGCATTTAATGCTTCACTTTTTCGCCACGTGTGTGTCCTAAGTCAGCTTAAATTCATTTGTTTCCTCTGCTGTGTTTTCTCCTCACTTGACAGGAAAAATAAAATAAAAATAATAAATCCTATTATTTAAAGAAAATAATTAATTTTCCCACACATAATAAGAAATTTAAAACTAGTTAAGAATCCACACATATAGAAACATCACAGAAAAAGGTTGGTCGAAACTGATACAATATTGGAAGCCTTGTTGTTGAAACTTCATGGCCCAAATAAGGGTGGACTTGATCCCTCTTACATATAGATTAAATGTACTAAGGCCCTCCTGTTGATAATCCAAAGGATCCCCAAGTTTAGCCTTAGCTGAAACTCGCACAACTAGTCTATTCAATGCTTCTTTCAATGCCTTCGCTTTAAACCTTGTGATGGACCAATTTGAAACGTGTAATGGCTCCTTGGTGTACGTGGGCTGATCCACATGAGAAGGCTCCACCGAAAAATACCATGGTGGAGAAGATAAAGACCTTGAGGGTGTATCATAGATATGGAAAGAAGGAAGGAATAACTTTGGAATAAAAGAAAAAAAGTCAATCTAAACATCATATGAAAAAAATACCCTCAAAAGAAAGCATTAGTATTAGGGTTTAACCCTTTGGGTTGTTATAGATAGTGTGGTAATGAATATGTATATATAAAGACTTGTATTATTGTGTTTGCTTATAAAAGTGAGAAAAATTTATGAAAATAAATGGATATAGATATAATTATGATGTATGTTATCTTTTATGGATTTTTACAGATAAATTCTATCTGCATCTTAATCATGATACCAGACCTCCATTCATTTAGTTTTTGTATTAAGTAGACTTTTGTATAAGCTAAATAATGATGTGATATGGATACAAATTAAATGTTTTAATGTGTTTTAATAGACAATTCAATTGGAAAGCAAAAGAAATTAAATATTTTATAAGATGAATAATTATGCAAAGAAAATATAAAGTTACATCATAAATGACTATGCAAATGATTTTTGAATAAGGAAGGTTCCAAATAAATAAAAAATAAATCACCCTATTTACATGTTATGTTATTAATAAATAATTAAAGATGCATGTAGATTTTTAGGTCATTATAGACATGTTGCCTATACTAGGCGACCTATAACCAACTTGGTGTCTATCTAGAATCTAACCCCCACTATGGTGGTTGAAAAATCAAGAAGGGACTCGATTTAAAAATTTATTTTCAACTCATTTTTACCTGGAAACACCTAATATGCATCATAGAAACTCTATAAATCGCTTATCTACAAAAAAAAAAGAACCCTAAAGTCAATAAAGAAAATAACTTAATAAAACAAATCTAAACAAAACCCAATATATTTTTTCAGATATATTTATTGGAAAAAGCCACCATTGTCGAACTTTTCTAATAAAATAGAACTCGTTGACAAAAAAAAAATGAGTTTGTCACTAGAAAGTAGTCATTTATCAACTTTGTCTCTCCCTCATAATTTTCAGGCAAATTTCTCTTTTCTTTCTCAAATTTAGAGACTAAAAAGTTAAGAAAATAAATTTTAGAATCAAAATAAAATTGCAAAACCTAAAGGGTTTGCAAAGTAAAAAAAAAAAGAAAGCAGGTGAATGAAATAAAATATTTTCTAGAAAATTAGAGATTAACCATAAAATTTCTACTCGTTTTATACTTTGGTTATCTTCTATTAATATGGGAATGGAAGATTGCAATTGAAAAAAAAAATGGTTACCGTGGATTATTATAATGTTTTATGTAGAAATTCTATTATATTTTATAATTATAATTTGTAATTGTAATATTTTGTCTAGTAGGGTATGTATATGGTGCTTGTTTTGAATCTTTGTGTATGGTATATTCATCATTTTATTAACGAAAGTTCTTGTGTTAAAAGAAAAAAAGAATATGTCATATTAAATGGCTGGGCTCGGGCTTCGGTCACCGTTAATTTTCGTTTATACAAGAAAACAAAACAGTGTTCCTAGATATGTTCCATGCCTACGTTACAGACTGTAGTGGCTGCTTGTCTGCCTTGCATGCACCCAAACAAACCATGTGGGCCACCCTCGAGAGACTTCTGGTATGCATTATCACCGATTCCTTTCACTTTGAGGATATTTACGATCACAACCCCATGATTATCCATTTTAGCCAGTCAATCACAAAATGGAGAACCCTACCGAGTGAGTGTAGTAGGTCCCTCAGCATTTAATCCCTTGACACCTGTAGGGCGCTCACACTTTATCCAATAATAAATAATAGTTATTCAATAGATATTTACCAGCTTATTAGTCTGGAGTATGCCACGGCTGCTTACAGTAAAAAGAAATTTTAGCATTAAAGAAATATTTAGGTTTTGGTATTATAATGAAAACATTTGTTTTATTTGAATTAACTTGAGTTGATGTGTAAAACTTGTGTGGATAATCTTTAAAAAAATAAATTAGAATGCTTAATCTCAAATTAAAATAGTATTGAAGGACAAAATCAATAAAAAAACAACATTTGATTAAAAAAATAAAGTGAATTCAAGTCAACCAAATAAACTCACGACGAAAGTCATACACGTCATCAGACTCAATAAAAATTTTATTTTCGAGATTATTTTTCATTTAATTATACAATAATAAAGTGCATAATATTTCTTTTTTGTATAAAACAATATATTTTTTAAAAAGTAAAAAAAATCATGATAGGCACATAGGGCTGAGATATCAAAGGTAAATCATCAACAACAAATAATGAAATTGTATTCTTTTAGGTTCAAATTAAATAAAGAAAAATAAATCATTGATAACAAATAATAAAATTATATTTTAAAAAAATTGAGGAACAGAAAAGGCATTAAACATAAAATAAAATAAAAACAAATAATAGCATGGATGTTGTGGATTAACCTGTTAAACTTGTTACTTGGATAATTGACGCTATTGGGTTCAATGATTTCTTTTATCAAATTTTTTAAATCAAATATAAAATAACAAAATAAAAATATATCAAAAAAAGCCCAACCACATGAGCATGATCATTAAAAAAACAACAACCTAGGCACGAGGGCTTCTCGCCAAGCTTTTGCCTGACTTATTTTTTTATTTCTTAAAAAGACGGATAACATGTCATCAATGTAATTTCTTTTTTTAAAAAAAAAAAGGCAACAGATTATGTATCGTTTGCTTTCTGCAGATTCCATCGATTATGGTCGCTCAAAAATCAAGGGTTTGGTTTTTTATTTATTAAAAACTCATTTAAACCTTTTTGTTTTTACACAAAACAACAAAAAAAAAATTAAAAACACCTTGATAAATCTATCTATGACTATAAAAAATGACTCAAAAAACTGATATCAACCTAAAACTAAAATTATTATCGGTGTCAGATTTACCATTTCGGGAAAGGAGAAGAAAAAAAAAAACCTAGGTCAAACTCATCTCAAGAAATGGAACCTATTGATACAAATATCAACCATTTTATGTTCGAAATCATCAACAATAATGAGTTTCTCTCTTTATCCCAAAATTCAGCAAGCCTTTCTCCCCTCTCACAAAAAAGACTGAAAATTAGGGAAATAAAGTTTGATACTAAAATTGAATTTCAGAAAATTAAAGGGATTAATTACCTAATAGCTAAAAAAGATGGCAAACTAAAATTAACTTTTTAAATGAAACTCTAAGACACCATTTTATTTTACCGGTCTTTTGCACTTTAGTTCTCTATTTTTCAATTTAAACTTTTCTTCCAAAAAAATATATGCAATTAGATGCTAAGAGCTCAATCGTGATAAAAAAAGTTCGAGGACCAATAAATTTTTTTAAAGAAATTTGACTATTTTAACCTAGAGTGATTTGTGAAAGAGTGAATAGTGAAAGAAGCTACAATGAATTTTCCACACAGCTTAGTGTTTTCTATAATTAGATCATTAACTTGTGCCCTGCTGCAAGTCAGATCAACTGTTTTTAATGTGAGAAAATATCAAACTGGTGTTAGTGTATTTTTGAATTAAAAAAATTAATCATGAACTCAAAATATGATACATATTAATATTTTTTTTAATATTGACACTGACATATTTTATGATATTGTTTTTTCAAATATTGAAATGACTATAAATTGGAGCGACTCGGGTTAACCTGTCAAATTTATAACTCGAGTCATGAGACTATGATAACCCTATAGAAAGAAAATAAAAAATAAATTATGAAGTATTCCTAAGCAACCTAATTTTGAAGGACAAAATTACAAAAAAAAACATTAATTAAAAAAAGATAAAAAAAATACACGAGTCAAACCGAATTATCCTGTCAAACTCATGACTCGAGTCATGAGATCATGATAACCCCATAAAAAAGAAATTGAAAATAAATCATGTAGTTCAATTAGGGAAAAAAAAACCTTAAAATAATAACCCAAGTCAGCCTAAATTAACATGTTAAATACACGATTTGACCTATAACAATCAAATAAAAAATTCATGAGACCCGGATAACTCCACACAAAAAAAGAAAAAAAAATACGAAACCCAATTTCTAAAAACCTAATAATAAATGATAAAATTGAAAAGAAAAAACTAAATAAAAAAGAATATTGAGTAGTTACAGGGTGAAGTTGAAAAGAAAAATACTCAATTGAAGAAGGACCCAAAATATGAACCGAGTCAACCCGTGTCTACCTGCCAAACCCATGACATAGATTAGAAGATTGAGATGACTTCATAGAAAGCAAATAAAAAAAAATGAAGCCAGTTAAAAAAATACTCAATTAAAAAAGGACCTGAAAAATATAAAGAGAGTCAATTCGGGTAAATTTATCAAACTCGTGACATGAGTTATGAGATCAAGATAATGCCATAAAAAATAAATCAAAATAAACTATAAAGCTCAATTTCCAACTAACTCAATGTTGGAAGATGAAATTGAAAAAAAAAATCAATTAAAAAAAACTCAAGTCAACCTAATCTAACTTGTTAAGCTCGCGACTTGAATCATGAGACCGATATAAATTTATAAGATATTAATAAATAAAAGATTATGAAGCTCCACTTCCAATATGTCCAATGTTGAAAGTTGAAATCGAAAAAAAAAAAAACTAAATCTATAATACCGATATATAACCTAACATAAAGAAAAAAACAAAGCACAATTCCCAAAACAACCTAAATTTCAAGGACAAAATTGAATAATAAATAAATATAAAGAAGACCAATTATTATAAGGTGAAATTAAAAAAAATAACTAAACGATAAAAAGCAAAACAAAACACAAAACACTATCGCAATAAATAGTGTTTTATGGATGTGGCTATAATATTTTAGCCACACCCTTTAGTATTTTGTTAATATAAATACCCGATATTTAATGAATATAGTATAAATAACAGATTTTTTTTTCAGTGTTACGTCGCAGGTCGAGTAAGATTTTTTCTAACATAAAACAATATGTTTATGTTATAATAATCTTAGTCAACCCAGGTTAAATTGACAAACGTATGAGATATGAGATTGAAATATTTTGTAGAATGGAAAGCGAAACAAACCACAAACCACAAACCACAAACCACAAACCTCAAGACCTAAAAACATAATCTCAAAAGTTAAAATTAAAAAAAATATTTTTTAAAAAATATTAAAAAAAACTCGAATTTATTCGGGTTTACTTTACTAACCTATCATCTACAATATAGGATTAGGATTGAAAAATTATTTTGTTTAAAACTCACATAGAAAAAAGAATTGATAAATGTGTCTAGCCCTTAGAAGTTTGAGGGGTTTAGTTTTTTTAATAGAAATTCTTTACTTAATAAATAATAAAAAAAGATATAAATGTGAATAAACCTGACCGGGGATAAGACTATACCATCCCATATCAACTCAACGGTGTGAAACTATATAGTGCTTGCTTGCTAATAAAAACGGTAGGCAGTGATGGTGGATGACAACACCAAAAAGAGCAGGTCTCGTATGTGGAAAACAGGAGTGACCAAGATGAGAGAGAGAGAGAGAGAGAAAAGTAGATTTTTACTTCAGATCCCAAAAAAAGAAAAAGGAGATATACTTTTGTCCTTACGCCATTGGGTCTCCTTAAAACACTAGAAGAAGTTCCCAGAGAGCCAGAGTGAGCATAGCTAGAAAGATAGATAGAGACAAAGACAAATGGGGTTTTGGAGATCAGTTGTGGCAACTTGGTTTCTTCTTGTGGTTTTGTGGTTTTTGAGTTCTGTTGTAGTTGCTGATCCCGTGCCACGCTGTGAATTCCCTGCAATTTACAACTTTGGTGACTCAAACTCAGACACTGGTGGTATATCAGCTGCATTTGTGCCCATCTCTGCACCATATGGTGAGGCTTTCTTTCACAAACCTGCTGGCAGAGACTCTGATGGTCGCCTGATTATTGACTTTATAGGTAAAGAAAAGAAAAACATCCCAGCAATGCAGCATCACACCTACATTTCTTTCTCACTTTCTTTATTGAGTGTTTGTTAATTGGCTCAACTATTTATTTATTTATGCAGCTGAGCGCTTGAAATTACCCTACTTGAGTGCATACCTGAATTCAATTGGAACAAATTATAGGCATGGTGCAAATTTTGCCACAGGAGGATCAACCATCAGGAGGCAGAATGAGACCATATTTGAGTACGGGATTAGTCCTTTTGCTCTTGATATGCAGATTGTTCAATTTGATCAGTTCAAAGCTAGGACCACTGATCTCTACAATCAAGGTTCCTAATTTGAATCAAAATTCCCTCTCTTTAGACAGCCTATCATTTCATTGATATTGACATGTTTTTCTTTTCTTCATGATGTTTGTTCAGTGAAAAGTACCCCAGATGCAGAAAAACTACCCAGGGCTGAGGAGTTCTCAAAGGCTCTTTACACATTTGATATAGGCCAAAATGATCTTTCTGTTGGTTTTAGAAAGATGAGTTTTGATCAGCTTCGAGCAGCAATGCCAGACATCGTTAACCAGTTGGCATCAGCTGTCCAAGTAAGTAGTGCTGCTACATATGCTACGATGATTTCTGTTTACCAACATGTTTTTTCACACCTTTTTGTAGCATTTATATGAACAAGGAGGGAGGGCATTCTGGATACACAACACAGGTCCAATTGGGTGCTTGCCTGTGAATCTATTCTATGTATCAAACCCAGCACCTGGTTATCTTGATGAGCATGGCTGTGTCAAGGCTCAAAATGAAATGGCGATCGAGTTTAACAGCAAACTCAAGGAGAGAATTGTCAGATTAAAAGCTGAGCTCCCAGAAGCAGCAATAACATATGTGGATGTCTACTCTGCTAAGTATGGACTTATTAGCAATGCAAAGAACTTAGGTAATTGTCAACATCATTTTTTAACTAGGTTAGACACAGTTCATCAAGCAAACCTCTTGTCAAGATTCACCATTAATGCTGTACGCACTTCAATTTGCAGGATTCGCTGATCCTCTAAAGGTCTGCTGTGGGTATCATGTGAATTTTGACCATATATGGTGTGGAAACAAAGGAAAAGTGAACGATTCTGTAGTCTATGGTGCCTCTTGTAAAGATCCATCAGTCTTCATAAGTTGGGATGGCGTTCACCATTCTCAGGCTGCAAACCAATGGGTTGCTGATCATACACAGAATGGTTCTCTGACAGACCCGCCAATTCCTGTTACTCAAGCATGTCGTCGGATGTGAGTGTAGCAAGCAATAGTCAAAACAAGGGGGTCTTAGTGTTGAAAGTGCCATTAATAGAGTAGCTTGTTGTCAAAACCTAAGGTGCAAGGGTAAGGTTGCCAGTGTCGGTGAGAAAAGTCGATCAAGACCTGGAGAACTTGTATCTCAACTAGAGAGAACAGATGAACAACGGGCAATAAACAAATATTTCCGTACTCCATTAATTTTCTTCTCATGGATGACTAGATCAATTATGGACTAGACTCTAGAGTGAATGCTTGATGGTGATATTGAAAGCTTGATTATCTTTAATTACTTTCTATTTCGACAAGGCAGGAGTTTAGCTTGTAATCCTCTGGTTTCAAATCTTTCACGACTCTTCTTGGTTGCCCAGTGAGCTAGGCCCCTCTGCCCTGCCGTTGAACTCTCATTGTTTTTATGAAGGAAAAATAGAACAAATTGAATTCATCCACATTCAACACCGTCTCAAGGCAAATTTAGCATGACCAGCCCTAGATCGGACCAGATTCAGAACTGCATTTAACCATTGGCGCTCAATAATTACTCACTTTTAAACCTTCATGGAGCAATCTTGGGTTCCCTAAAATCTAAATGTTCTGTTCTGTTGCATCACTGACAAATTCACGACCAAAAACAGAGAACGGTGCAAGGAAAAGCCCACTTCACTACACAACCAAATAAATAAATATGGTACGTCTCTTTTCAAGGCATTGCCCCTTTAGGTCGAAGAAGGGAGGTAAGAGGATGCAAGATGCATGGTCTGTATTACACTGCTACACACTGCTACACAGGAGCTTTATTTACACACAACTATGAACAAGGACTCATTGACGATGCCCTTCTGGTAAGGGAACCACCTTATAGAAGGGAACAATCCTCTGAGGCAAGGCTCCATCTTCTTCATCGTCATCAAACTCCAGCAAATAACTGTCCAACCAAGACAATAGCAGCTATGAGAGCATGATAAAAATAACATAAATAAGAAGGGCATAGCATTTGGAAACCACATGCATAACATATCTTGTTCCAGACTGTACTTCTAAGGGCAAACCATTTACAATCTGCAAAAGTTTTGTTTCTTAAATATGTCAAGATAGACTACCAGATTAGCCCTCCTATTTTATTATATATTACCATCTTGGAGATTCTTTGGATAAAACAATTAAGAGAATCTTTGGAATAATCATTGTGTTCATCTATCTAACAAAAAAAAATGAAGAAAAAGAATAAAGAAAACCATCTGCAAAGAAACGAAGAAAAGGAAAGCAGGGGGAAGGGCATGGAATATTGCAATCATTATAGTGTAACATAACGTAAACACCAGAACAATACTGGACAATTTCCAAAATCAGCAAACCAAGGATAGAACATGAGAAAGATATTACTTACTCATCTATCTTCCTCTGAAAAACACAGAATGATTTGTTGATGGCATCCCACAGCATGCACAATACAATTAATTGTCAGTCCAAAGTCAGTCACCAAGCATATTCAAAACTGGGAAACAAAACTACTGAAGAGCAGGATTCCCAAGGAAAATTGCAGTTACTTTAGTTTGGATTCAAATCTATCTAACTAGGTGGATGGAATAGTTACCTTCCGAAGGGGGCTCACAACAGTTGCCTTATAAAGTGCTGTTGTTCCTGGATAGACAGCCAAAACATGTCTCCCAGGAGGAAAATCTGGGGCACTAGAAGGCTCATTTCGCTTGGGGAAAGGTATAATACATGACATGGGCAGCTTGTACTTTCTGAAGCAAGTGAAAAAAAAAAAAACCCATTCATGTGAGTAAACCAGCATACTTGGTTTAGGCATTTCATAGAACAATTCACAAGATACTAATGTACAATCTCCGGGAAAGAAATACTGCGAATAAGAAATTCAGTTCCTGATAATAAGGGTGTATCAAAAGACAAATCAACCTTTGGCCACCACTCTCTTCGTCATCTCCCGGCTCCTCATCAAGTACTTCGAATCTGCACATAAAGTTACTAATTATGGACAGAGTACCAGAAGATTACATATTGAAATAAATGAGCTAGTGGAGTGACATTTGCTTTTAAGATTATGTCCATTTAGCATTTATTTGAAAATAGAAATCATGTATAATATATTTAACCTGATTTAGCATCACAATAACTTGTGAGGGTTTTTGGCTCAAAATAGAATAAAAATGAGGAAAAAGTATACATGTAACTGACTCTGAATAGTTCAGGGTGATGAAGCACGGATAGGGATACAGGGAACGGGCAAAACAAAGTATAGAAACATGATATGTCAATTCTTGAAATCTTAGGATATGATATGTTACAGATCAATTTTAATATTTATTCCCATTTACTCTATTTTTTTTTAGAAGATGTAAGCTATAGCTATCTTTTTAAGAAAAAAACAAATAAAAATGCATATTCTATTAATGCGCTCGTATTAGTGTGAATACAACTATAACAAGAATGTACAGTCATATTTTTTATTTTCTTCAACGATACTCACCAATTATTATCCATGTAAGCTTTGATTGATATTATAAAATTATAAACTACAATCTTCTCAAAATATTATTTTCTGTGTCCTCAAGTATCCAAAATAATATTCTTTTACTTGTTAATTTTGGACATGTTTGAGAAGTATTCCATACATATCATGAAGTAATGGGCCAAGAATAGTATCGGATATGGCCTGATAGGAATAGATCAGAGATTTTTAAGTATATGTGCTTCATAGTGGTTGCAGGCGCAATAAAAATACAGTCCATATACATGACAACATTCTTAAATAATAGGCAAGGTAGCTAACATCAAAGAAATACCTATGCATTCGCATCTATAAAATTACCATTAAAAATGAATTAATAATATGGTGCACCAAATTATAATAGTCAACAAAACACATCATAAGCGATCCAACTATTACGCAAGGTAATTATTGAAGAATCTCATATACAACAGCTCAACTTACTCTTTTGTTTCCCTATCAAAATGAATCACTTTTACAACAAACCACTCATCCTTTTCAGCATTATCACCTGTGACCCTAGCTGCTACCTGAATATAGCAACATGTCAATCACTTCTGCGAAACAGAATGAAATGGAACTCTACTTGCAAATTAATTAAAAAAAAAAACAAAGAATGAAAGAAAGAAAAGGGGATATAAATATATTATGTTCTTTAAAAAGACATGCAAACCTGTTCACCCTTTAGACTAGCACATGCTTCAAGTTGACTTCTTACTGCAGGAGAGAGCCTTGAGATATCTGAATCGGCTTTGATTCTTTTCCTTTTCTGATCATTACCTTCTGCAATTTATTTTACATTTTCTCATGATATATGGAGTTTCTCAAATAACAGTAGCAGCATCTAACTAAAATCAAGATAGAGAAAATGAAAGTCATTTTCCTAGGCATAAGTCATCTATTCTACAGTTCAGCCATCCATGTTTGCAAGTCTAAATGCTATCCTGTGTTTAGTATTTATTTAGTTGTATAAGGTCTTGTCTCATGCTCACTTGGTGCAATATATCATAACCAATGAACATGTCAATCTCTAGTTATTGAAAGTCCCAGGTAGTTAGCTGGTAAAATCTTTTGCACAGTACCAGAGACCTAAAGTTATCTTCAGAAAGAATCGTCTTATATTGAGACAACTGGTTTTGTAGTCAGGCCATTGGACAACACATGCACCAAGGACAGTAGTTAATAATATTCAAAGCTTCTATAAATGAATTAATGTCTTGAGACAAGGGATGTCTTCCAAAAGAACTTCATCCTTGAGGGTGTGAGGTGGTTCCTTGGCAGTGAAATAGCTATATGCTCATTCAAGTTACAATAGATACTCAATACATTCCTGGGGTACTTGATATCTAGCAGCTTGAACACTGATTTCCAATTTTTGGAATTGCATGTAGCCCGTACCAACCTCCTTATGTTCATACAAGTATGCATATACTGCTGCAGAGTTTACTTTCACTTCAATACAAATGAATGATTTGAGTCCCTAATACATCATGTAGTGATAGACCTTCACTGAAATTTACACATAAGAACTTCCTTACAACATTAAAGCAAACACGAATACTTTCTATATGCACATCTCATATGCAAAACTCAACAGTATGTAGCACACACCTATCCTTCTTCGTTGTTGACCTGGAGGTCCAGATGGTAACAGAGCATCCAATTGAGTCAACAGGGCACTGGAAACACTGCATCCACCGAGAGAAAACAAATATGGTTGGTATAAACTATCAATTACATTCAAAACAAACACGTGTTAGGAGCCAACCACTACAGCATATCATTAACGTGCTACACATTATGAAAGAATTTTATTGAGCAAGCACAAACACTCAGCTTTAGTCAGAAGGGAGAGAGTGGTTAACTTTACTAAAGATTTATATACATGTACCTTACTTCACTCTCTGAAAGTTCTTTGGCTTGAGTATATAAATTTTTGAGCTTTGCCAACGAAGTATCACCAGGCTTCTCAACCACCTCAGGAGCTGCATTAAAAAGCAAAAACTCAAAGTTAATAGAACAGTTGAAGAGGAATGCTAGAAACACAATTAAATCTTGCAAACAATTATTACCAGTTATTGCTGTGGTTATTCTAGTTCATGGCAAACCAATCAAATTATTTTTTATATAAACCATCCATCACTTGCCACATCTATATGAAAGCACTTTTTGTATGATTTGTTCCATGTAAAATCTTTCATTAATATAAACCGGCAGTAATAGTTAACAATGTGTATTAAATAAAAAAATCCAGAAGCTGTAAAAAAAATTTAATAATTATATCCTAGAGTTTTGTGTAGATTCAATCACTATCTGCTAAGAATGAAAAAGGGGGGAGGAAAAGCTTGACAAACTAGACTTCGAGAGGAAATTAATGGGATGCACATTTACAACTATACAGAGGATGCAAAGGGGATGAAACTGCAAAAAGAATCATCTGCCACATTACATTTGCAAGAAAATCTAACATAGAATCATGAGCAGGAAAAAAAAGTCCTCCTTTGATACTCTTTAATATAGCTGCTGAGCTTACTAAAACGATTCTCTAAAAGGTAGAAATTTAAACCAGCATGCGTTATTTATGACTGGAAGTGTATATGGTGTGTGTGTGTGTGTGTGTGTAAAATTGCAAGTTGGAGAAGAAAGCCAATCTTTAAGACATGGTTTTCCAGAGACAGGTTCCACTTTTTCCTATTCATTAGCTTCTGCACTGTGTTGTTAAAATTGCTATATGCGGTTAAGCAACAACAGATCTTGGATGGAAGTTGAAGGCTTAAGACATGGTGTACACTTGAGGAAATAAAACATAGCTTTGAAATATAATAAATCGTTTACATGATAATGATTCATAAAAACATAATAGGAAAAAAGACTGGAAAAATTAATAACTTTAACTTATTAAGTCTATTTAGCATGTCGTTTAGAGCAAGACATGTATCTTTCAAATAAAATGTGCTACAATTCTTACAAGAAAGATAATGCACAATAGCAAAACATCATACAAGGAAAAATAAATAAATAAACTAATTGGTTCAGCATGCTATGCCATCAACTACGAAAATTCAACAAATATCATCGATTTGATGGCTCATGTTTGAGGTATACATGTTTGCCCAGTTCAGGCACCTTACCTACACTTTAAGAAATGTTGTAGTCTTGGCACTTTATGCCTTGCATCAACAGCATGGTGTAAGGCACAGTTTTAACAAAGATGCTTTTGTGTAGAGCTAACACAAAGATCACTCAATAACAGCTCATATATAATTCTTTTTATTATTATTATTATTATTATTATTATTATTTACACGAACAAGCAAAAGATGAGTAGAAAAAAATGAAGATCACACCATAACAAGCTTGTTACCTGAGATGCATTAAATCCCATCCAAATCTATAATAACCTCCAAATAAAGCATTACAAGCACATATAACAACATGATGAGGCAAGCATGTATTTTCCTTTTTCCAAAGAAACATATAAAATGACGGATTTTGTTAAGACTCTTTCCCCCACCCCACTTTCTTTACCCAAGCAGCTGGCGATCACAACATTTAAGAAAAAATTCCTAATGATACCAAACATTTTCAATCTTTTAAGCTTTACAAATTACTTAGACATGAGACACGTTCATTTTCTAGTATAACAAATCCCGTGTAAATACCATCTCCACGCCATCAATTTACTACAAACTAACTTCAATCAACTCATGCCATAGCCGTATTAAACTTCAATTACTCATACCAGCAAGTTAATTCAATGAGTCATCGCTAAATCTTACCACAGGTTGCATAAAAAATGATCACCAGTAAGCAACCTACGTACTACTTTGCATAGATTTGATTACGAATTGAGAAAAACCCAGTTATCATTACATGCAATTCACAAGTATAAAACAAACCCATTAAGCATAACCTCAAATTTAACCCAATCTCAACATGATTCAAGCTAAAAAAAGGAAACAAACCCATTAAGCATAACCTAAAATATAACCCAATCTTAACATAACTCAAGCTAAAAAAAGGAACTCTCCCTGGCATCAAAATTTCAATAATCTAACAAAAACCCGTTAATCTATAAGACTGATGATAAAAAAAAAAACGCAGAATAGAAGAGAAGCTTAACTAGCTTGAAGCTTCTTGTGCATTTTGTTAATCTCTAAAAGAACTTCCTCTTGCTCTTTCCTTAACCGATCGAGCTCTTTCGAGTTCTCCAAAATTAACCCAATGTCCGATGACGCCATCGTTTTCTTGGAAAACCAGAATCACAATGCTGTTGTTTATTTTTTCTGTTTCAGAAAGAAGAAAAAACAAAAACTAAAGTTGGAGTTCGATCATGTCTTACGTTGTTGTCAATGAATAGAGAAGAACACGAGGCTGTTGGTTTAGATATTTTCGTAATTTCTCGGAAATTAGTGGATAATAAAGTATTTTTAAATTATTTTGTGCGGAGTAATCGTGTGATTTAACGATTACGATGAGGATTTGACGCGTGGGAGAGAGGATACGATAATTGGAGTGGAGCGGGTCTCGACTCCGTAAAATCTTAACAACCTGTGTTCACTTAATCCGAGCCTTTAAAAATAAATGGATGGTTAAGATATTAAAAGCTAATATTTCCTTAATAAGTCGTTGATATTTAATATGATTATTATTTCCCAAGTGCCTCTAAATAATTTATTTAGGATTTTTTTTTTAATCTTCTTTTGCTTTTCAAGATTTTCTAACATAAAATTCAAAGTGTATATTAAGGTAAGTATAAACATAAAATGACTTGATATTGTTGATTTATTAAGCAAACATTAGTTGTAAAAATGTTCAATAATTAATTTTAATTGAAACACAAATTGATTCAAGAATATTTAATAAAAACAAAACTTTATATTTCAAAAATGCTTTTAAAAAAAATTAATATTTTTTATATAATGTT
>Ga0325410_1003007_pt1 | contig 18933 bp, 6 predicted proteins | sample PopdelMetagenome_16_FD_206182 | JGI IMG/M metagenome (GOLD analysis project Ga0325410, IMG submission 206182) | Populus deltoides microbial communities from Bellville, Georgia, United States - Xylem-PdIQD-R3 | ecosystem: Host-associated > Plants > Phyllosphere > Stem > Wood/Secondary xylem... | reverse complement strand
GGGCTGGCTTGAAACCTAGCCTCAAGTACATGAGGGGGCCATGTTTTTGAGAGAGTTTCCATAGATACTGATGAAGGTTGGAATTGCGAAGCTGGTGTAAGTTACCTATGAAGGGAAGACCATCAGGCCCAGGAGGCGAACGGGCTTCTTTAGTGGTTTTGTTTCTCTTGATCAGAAGAAACAAGAGGAAAATGGGGACAGATAGAATTAGGAAGTCGGATAAAGCCATTGTCATTGATCTATGTTCTTTCAATCTTTATAACGAAAGCTAAGATACCTCACAGATTCATTGTATACACTGAAAAAAAAATAGCTGACTTTCCTTTAGATAAAAGGAAAACTCTTCGTGGATTTTTAGAGTGAAATTAATATTTTGTTTTTAGTTGACAAAATCATTTAATTTTGTTTTAAGTACATGGAAGTCTCATGGCATCTATTAATCATTACAAGAATGAATAAAGCCATTGTGATTGATCTATGTTCTTTCAATCACCATAACAAAAGCTAAAAAAACCTCACAGATTCATATTTCACCTTGTATTTCCACATTTAAATTATTATTTTGTCTTTAATTGGAAAATAATTTAGCTTTGTTATTATTTTATTACTCTTGAAAGCAAAAAAACATTAAATTTTAGTCGTGAGTTAATTTTCGAACATTTAAGTTCCTTCATTGCTCTTGGAGTTTAAAAAGCTTTGCATTTGATTTAAGGGTTCTTTTGTTTTTTACATTTAGTTATTTAATAGTTATTGGGTGTCTTTAATTAGGGGTAACAGGGTGAGCAAATTAAAAAAAAAACTGGAATCACGTGAACAATATCTTCAAGGTTTAGATGGAATGTGTGGTGCTATCCGGTGGCCAAAACCTTGGTTCTTGGGTAGTGGGTAGAGTGTCTTGGCATCCCCTTTACGTACAAGCAACTCAAAATAGTTACCGGTTGACGTGTGTGACTTTTGTTTTTTTCTTTTTCCTCCTCTCCTACTCAATTTTCATGCTAGCCTTCAAGAAAATCAAATCAGCCCCCGAAGTTTGTTATCCTTAAAATTCTTTTCCTATTCTTTTTATTACTATTTTTTATTTAAAATAATTTATTAAATTAAATATTGCACTATTAATTACTATTTTTTACAAACAAAATCACCGACGAATTGAAAAGTTATCGGTGATATTTGAGGGAATTTTGAAATTTTTTGATTAAATTGAAGATTTAAATTAAATATTACAGACAAAATTACCGACATATTGAAAAGTCATCAGTGATATTTGGAGTGTTTCAAAAATTTTTTATTAAATTGAAAATTTTAATTAAATATTACAAACGTAATCACCAGCGAAATGATTAAAAATATTAACATTTAATTATCCGTCAGTAAACTCATCGGTAAAATGCCTCAATAAAAAAACTAGAATCCCTCATTTCACAACAGACACATCTCTTCTTCTTCTTCTTCTTCTCTCTTCTCCTTATGTAAAAAACACCACCATCTCTTTTTTTCTTTCTCTTCTCTTCTCTCCTCCTCTTCTCCTCCATGCTTATGTATGTCTTTTCATTTTTTATTCTTAGTTTTTTTTTAATTAACATACTTTATGAATTTTTTTTCTTCTCAGCTTCACTAGCAACTACATTAAGGTAAAATTTTTCTTTCTTTTTTTGTGTTTTTTTTGCATTGTATTTGTTATTTTATTTTTAAAATTTTCTGTTATTAATAATTGTATGAATGTTGTTGTAGGATTTTTTCATATGATATCAATTTTGTTGGATTTTATTTTACAATTTTGTTGTTCAATTTCAATTAAATTATTTTATTTGTTTCTAGATTATATGTTCTGAAATAGGTTTTCTTGGTTAAGTGGAAATTGTTTTTAGTTGATTTATTTTTTTGTTGTTGTTGTTGTTTATTTTTTTTGTGTTATTTATTTATTGTAAATTTGTTTGAGTTGATTTTCTTTTTCTCTTTTCCAAGCAACTCAATTCCTGAGTATTATGGAGTGTTCTTTTATATTAATTTAATTATTTTCTAGTTCTATTAAATAATTTTTTAAAATTTTTTTAAATAATCACTGACGGAATTGCATGCGGTATTTATGTCGGTTATATGACAAGCTTCCCGAGGAAAATACTAACATAATGAAGTGGGTAAATCTTTTTTTGTGCTTTTCCCCTTAGTAAATCCATCGGTAATAAATAGTTTTTATTACTGACGGACTCAGCGATAGATCAAAAATTACCGACGAGATTTTTACTGACTGAGCATTTCTGTCTGCGATCCTATTAGCACGTTCATTGCCGATAGAATGATAGTATAAATATGGACAAAACATTCCATTAGTAAATATAAGAATTTTGGTAATGTATCATCTTTGTACCTTTTTTTTTTCAGAAATACATAATTTTACTAAAAAAATTATCATAGAGACCCATTTATTATTAAAATTGATAATAATTTAGAAGCTCTAATAGCTATTTCAATTAAGACACCTGTATATTTTTATTTGATTTGATTTTAAGTTTTTAAACTAATTAAAATATATTTTGTTATTAGACATGGAGTTTTAGGAATTAGGAAGTCGAATAAAGCCATTGTGATTGATCTATGTTCTTTCAATCACCATAACAAAAACTGAAAAAACCTCACAGATTCATTGTATACACTGAAAAAAAGAGAGAGCTGACTTTCCTTTAAATAAAAGGAAAACTCTTCGTGGATTTCTAGAGTGAAATTAATATTTTGTTTTCAGTTGACAAAATCATTTAATTTTGTTTTAAGTACATGAAAGGCTCATGGCATCTATTAATCATTACAAGAATGAATAAAGTTAACTAATGTTTTTTTATATTTTTATTATATACTGTAATTATTTTATTACTCGCAAAAAATATTAAATTTTAGTCATGGGACATTTTAGTTTTTGATTTAATTTTCATTCAGTTAAGTCCTTTTAAATTTAAAAAGCTTTATCTTTGATTTAGAGGTTTTTTAGTATTTTACATTTTGTTATTTAAAACTTATTGAATGTCATTGATCAGGGGAGCAGGGTGAGCAAATTAAAAAAAAAATTGAAATCGCATGTGTTGCTATTTAATTTTTTATTCATGTTTTTGATAAATTTTTTAAAAAACTTAAAAATAGCAAAATAAAAAATCAAAACCTTAAAAATATATTTTTAATATATTTGTATCGTTTTTAGTATTTTCAACATCATCTTAAAAGAGTTTAAATTTTCAAAGATATTTTAAACGCGTTCAACTTTTAACACGATAATTTTACAAATACTAATTTTTTCTATCTTGATATTGTTTGTTTTTAAAAATATAAAAAAAACTAAAATTAATAAAAATTAAAAAAATTGAGGGAGCAAAGATCAAGTCACTTTGTCTATAAATACAGATCACAAAAGAGAAAATTTACTAGTGGAGAGTCAAACACAAAAAACCCTAAAGATAAAAAACCCTAAACCCATCTCTAAAGCCAGCCGGCTGCTCCCCTCTCTTGGGGCCAAAAAGAGAGAGCCCAAAGGAAGCCGCCGCCCCCTCCTTGACCACGAGCAAAAAACCAGAGAGCCCCTGCACTCTCTTGCCCCAGCCCCTCCCTCTCTGAACCGAACCCTCCATTTACCTAAACCAGGGCCCCCCCTTCTATTTCCCTTCTGGGCAGAGAGAACCAAAGCGACTTGCCCCCCCTCTCAGCCGGTCTTCACCATTAGCGGCCGCAGCGCCGCCCTCATTGTTGACCATAATAAACCTCCCCCATCAGCAGCGTCTGTTCTCCTTCGATCTCCTCAACCGTAGCGACCAAAACCGCCGCCCACTAACGCAGGAGATCAGCCCCACAGACGCCATCTCCAGCCCCCTCATCTCTGTTGAACCGAGACCCCCGCTCTCTTCTTCATCTCCATCACAGACCCGCTGCCGTTCCCTGCGCACAGGAAACATTCCCTTCTCCTCCACATCGAGGCCTGCAAGCACGGCCACGGCCACGGCCACCGCCAGATCTACAATCGTCAGATCAACCACCTGAAGCAGAGGAGAAAACGGAACCCATAAGAAAAGCAAATCTGCAGTGAAACAGATCTAAAAGAGAAGGGAGAGAAGCAGATCTGGAAGCAGTGAAAGAAATTTGAAACAAACTACTGGTTGTGTTTTTGGTTGTTTTTTGCATGTGACCACCGGTGAGGAAAGTGAAGAGGGGAGGAAGCCATTGCAGATCTCCCTTTCACGCGCCGCCACTGTTCCGGTGGTGTAGAAAGCCTTCCCTGTAATTCCAGATTGTTTTGGGGCTAGTTTTGTAATTTTGGTTTGTTTAATTTACTGTTTGTTTAATTTTAAATTTTGTGGATTTGTAACATGTAAATCTGGGTGTCTAAAAAAATAATAAAAAAGGGTGTATAAAAAATTAATAAAAAAAAGATGTGTATGTGTTTGTATTTTTATTATGTATGTTATTGAATCATTAAATCAAAAGAAAGGCAAAAATAGAATTTAATGTTTAATTTGCATATGGTGTAAGTATTTTAATGACAAATAAAATCATAAATCATGTTGTATTTTTCTTGAAAAGGTAAGGATATAATTGGTTTATTAAAACTTTAAGAATTTGGTTTATAAGTTTATTTTTAAATCATATTAAATTATGAAGTAGTTTATTTAGATAGGATACGCTTGGATGCTAATATTTTTCCTAGCAATTACTAGTTCATTTACCCTTAAAATTCTGACAACGACCAATACATCTGAATTTTTTGAATAACCTTTAATTAAATACCAGGTATTAAATATTAGGTTGGGATTTCTAAATTAAGCAAAATGAATGAAAAATTGCCAAAGAACGTTGCCCGAGCGACGTGTGATAGCATGAACAATATCTGCCAAGTTCAAATGGCATATTAGATGCTGTTATGTGGCCAAAACCCTGCTTTTAGGACAGTTGTAAGGTCTGATCCACTTCTCTTTGTAGAATATTATTTGCTATGGTTAAGCCTAACCTAGCTTCTAAGTCTTATAATTTTGTTCCTGGCAGCCTACAGGCCCAAAACACGTCCTATAAAGTTAGGTATCAACTGCTTTAATATGTCCTGGCTCTGGACACTCTTCTTTCGATGTGGGATATTACAATCCCCCCACCTTAAGAACGAGCCGTCCTTGGTTCTAATACCATATGTAAGGCTCGACTCACTCCCCCTTGTAGAATATTGTTCGCTATGGCTCAGCCCAACTTAACTTCCACACCTCACGGTTTTGTTCTTGGCAGCCCACAGGCCCTAAAATGCGCCCTACAAGGTTAGATACCAACTGCCTTAATATGCCCTGACTCTGGACACTCTTCTTTTGATGTGAGATGTTACAACAGTGGTCGAAGAGTTTCGGCATTCTCTCCACATACAAGCCATTCTCTCCACATACAAGCGACTCATGTGGAAAAATAGTTACCGGTTTGACATGTGTGGCCTTCTGTTTTCTTTTTTTTCCCCCTCTCCTACTCGATTCAAGAAAATTAAATCAACCCCTAAGGTTTGTTATTCTTAAAATACTGTCCCTATTCTCCTTATAACAATTCTTTTATTTAAAATAATTTATGAAATTAAATATTATTTTCAATTTTATTCACAATAGATTTTTTTCATTTGTCGGATTTGATTCTCATTTTTTTAATTACTATTTATTTTGTTTGAGATGGTTTTTGAAATTAATTTTTTTTTAACAATTTAATCCTCCAACATTCTTTTCATTCACTTTCGATGGGATTTATCTTTCTTTTTAACATAACAAGGGTTGCCTCCGGTTTATTTTCTTTTTATCTTTGTTAAATTTAGCTTTTTTTAAAGGAATTTTGTATTTTAATTAAACTAAATTTATTGATTTCATCCTTTGGCATTTTATTGGGCAGATGTTCCATGTCTATAATTTAGCTGGTTATAAATTTGATAGATTAACGCGGGTTTATAAGGTTTACCCAAGTTTGCTTGGTTTTTTTCTTCTTTTTTTAAGTTCATTTTTTTCCTGTTTCATCTACCAGCATTTTGGTATTTTGTTATTCACTTTCTATGAGATTTTTCTATGGTTTTGAAAGTAGCTCGGATTTTTTTAACCTTTGTTGAATCTAGCATTTTGAAAAAGAATTTTATTTTTTAATTAAATTCAATTAATTGCGTGAGAATAAGCATGAGATGCTCATTTCATGGGGTTTTGTTTTTGTATGCTTTTCAAGTCACTGCTTTGATATCATGTGCAATCTCTTTTCATTTTCTAAATTCTTAGATTTTTGTTACTCCTTTTGAAAAGTTGATATTGCATAAACATTATTTTTTATGTTGGTAAAATTTAACAAATTAACCCGGTTTGTAGGGTAGGGCAAGACATATATATAGTTAATATACTAAAAGGCCTTGGCATTTCATTGTAGCAATGAACAATTAAATGCCAAAGCCTTTTTCACCTTGGTCCTCAAAATTTACGACTATTTTCTTTTTTTTTTAAAAAAAATTTAAACTTCGTTTTTTTTTAAATTTTATGCTCCAACACTGAGTTTACCGGTATTGAACTTCATAATCTATTTCAATTTTCTTTCTATAGAGTTATTCCAGTCTCATGACCCGTGTTGAAAATTTTACGGGTTAGCCATGTTGACTTGGGTTATTTTTCTTTTTTTTTTTAATTAATTTTTTCTTAACTTCATCCTTCAATATTGAGTTGATCGGAAACTAAGCTTTATAATTGTTTTTTGATTCGTTTTCTATAAAGTTATCACAGTCTCATGACTTGAGTCATAAGTTCTGTGGGTTAGCTACGTTGACTTGGGCTTTTTTTTTTATTTTTTTAATTGAATATTTTTTTCTTCAATTTAACCCTTCTACATTGGATTGATTGAGAATTGAACTTTATAATGTTTCTCGATTTGCTTTTTATGGAGTTATCCCGGTCTTCTAACCTAAGTTTGACATGTTAACCTGGGTTAACTCGTGCTATTATTTTTGTTTGTTTTTTAAATTGAATCCTTCAACATTGGTTTAATTGAGAATTGAAATTCATAATTTTTTTTATTTACTTTCTATGGGGTTATCACAGTCTTATGACTTAGGTCACGAGTTAGGCCAGTTGACTTGTTTTTTTTGTCATTTTTTTAGTTGATTTGTTTTTAATTTTATCCTTCAATATTGAGTTGATTGAGAGTTAGACTTCATAACTTGTTTCGCTTTGCATTCTATGAAGTTATCTCAGTCTCATGATCCAAGTCATAGGTTTGATCGGTTAACTCGAGTTAACTCAGGTGTTTCTTATGTCATTTTTTAATTGATTTTTTTATTTCATCCTTCAATATTGGTTTTGAATGAGATTGTGCTTCATATTTTGTCTTGATTTGCTTTCTATAGAGTTCTTCAGGTCTTGTGACTCAGGTTTAACATGTTGACTCAACTCAGTTTTTTAGTTGAATTTTGTTTTTAATTTTATTATTCAATACTATGTTGATTAATAATATGATTAAATATTATTTTTTATTTGCTTTCTATAGAGTTATTAAGGTCTTATGATCTGGGCAGTGAATTTGGAAGCTTAATCCGAATTGATCCGAATAGGTTTAATGTGTTGTCATTTCAATATTTAAAAAAAAGATTTCGCCTTGATTTTTTTCAAGTCAAATTATGTTTTTATTGATCGTCTAAGTTGTTTTTGAACTTGCAAAATCAATCAGATCAATCTTCAAAAAATTTAATTATTTTTTTTTTTGCTAAAGAACACATTAACAAATATTTTTTTTGTAAACAAAATTTAATTAAACTATAACATATCACGAAAATTAATCTAACTAGCATATTGGCCCATACTCCGCAGTGGGTCAATAACAATTTTTTTACAAACGTAAAAAAATATTAAGTGTGTAGAGAATATTTTAAGTGTCATGGGTCTGGCGATCAAGCCAGACTCAAGAGACTTGGATCTGATGGCACGGCAAACCCAAAAGACTTAAGTCAAGCGGCTATGCTAGACATAAGCCAGTTGGGCCTCACAACTAAGCCAGGCCCAAAGTTGTTTTTAAACTTGCAAAATCAATCAGATCAATCTTCAAAACATTTAATTATTTTTTTTGCTAAAGAACACATTAACAAATATTTTTTTATGTAAACAAAATTTAATTAAACTATAACATATCACGAACATTAATCTAACTAGCATATTGGCTCGCGCTCCGCAGTGGGTCAATAACAATTTTTTTACAAATGTAAAAAAATATTAAGTGTGTAGAGAATATTTTAAGTGTCATGGATCTGACAATTAAGCCAGATTCAAGAGACTTGGATCTGATGGCACGACAAACCCAAAATACTTAAGTCAGGCGGCTATGCTAGACACAAGCCAGTTGGGCCTCACAACTAAGCCAGGCCCAAGAGACTTCGGTCTGGCGGCTATGCCAGAACCAAGAGACTTGAGTCTCTTTGTTATAAATGTTTTTTATTTGTTATAAGAAAAACATTTAAACTACCTCTAAAGTATTCTAAATATAAATTATAATTATTTTTTTTATAAATATTTTATACTTTTCTAAATAAAAATTTAAAAGTATCCTAAATAATAGTTTTTTTTTAAAATATTTAAAATACCATTGAAGTATCATAAAAAAAATGTTAATTAATTTTTTTATAATTGTTTTCTATAAAAAAAACATTAAAACTATCATCGAAGTATCGTAAATTATTTTTTTATAATTTTTTCTATTTTTTATAAAATAATTTAAACTACCCTTAAAGTATCCTAAATAGAAACCCTAATCAATTGTTTTCAAAATCTTTTTATTATTTTTTATAAAACATATTTAAACTAACCTTAAAGTATCATTAAAAAATGGTAATTAATTTTTTTATAATTTTATTTTTTATTTTTTTATAAAAAAATATATAAGCTACCCTTGAAGTATCCTAAATAATATTTTTATATTTTTAGAAAAAAAACATTTAAACTACCATTGAAGTATCGTAAATAGAAATACTAATTAATTATTTTTATAATTATTTTTTATTTTTCTATGAAAAAAATTAAAACTATCCTTGAAGTATCATAAATAGTTTTTTGTAATTGTTTTCAATTTTTTATAAAAATAAAACATTTAAACTACTCTTGAAATATCTTAAACATAAATACCATTAATTATTTTTTATAATTGTTTTCTATTTTTTAAATAAAAAATAGTATTTAAACTACCATTGAAATATCCTAAACAGAAATGATAATTAATGTTTTTTTAAATTTTTATTTTTTTATAAAAAAATATTTAAACTACCTTAAAGTATCATAAACAGAAATGTTAATCATTTTCTTAATTTTTTTAAAAAATTTAATCTACCCTTAAAGTATCCTAAATAATGTTTTTATAAAGTTTTTTTTATTTTTTATAAAAAAACATTTAAACTATCCTGAACAGAAATCCTAATTAATTTTTTTATAATTAATTTTTTGATTTTTAGAAAAAAAAATTTAAACTATCATTGAAGTATCCTAAACAGAAATTCTAATTAATTATTCTTATAATTGTTTTTATTTGTTATAAAAAATAAATTTAAACTAACCTTCAAGTATTCTAAAACAAAATGCTAATTAATTTTTTTTATAATTGGTTTTATATTTTTTGTAAAAAAGCATTAAAAATATCTTTGAAGTATCATAAACAGAAGTGCTAATTAATATTTTTTATAATTTTTTTATAAAAAAAATTAAAATTATCCTTGAAGTATCCTAAATAATTATTTTTATAAATTGTTTCTATTTTTTATATAAAAAAACATTTATACTACCTTTAAAGTACCTTAAACAAAAATGCTAATTAATTTTTTTAATTTTTTTTCTATTTGTTATAAAAAAATACATTTAAACTACCCTGATGTATCATAAACAGAAATGCTAATTAAGTTTTTTATTTTTAAAAAATATTTAAACTACCCTTGAAGTGTCCTAAATAAGTTGTTTTATAAATTATTTCTATTTCTTATAAAAAAAAATATATTTAAACTACCCTTGAAGTATTTTAAACAAAAATGCTAATTAATTTTTTTTATAATTGTTTTTTTATTTTTTATACAAAAAAATTAAACTACCTTTGAAGTGTTTTAAATAATTTTTTTATTTAATTTTTTTTTAAAAAATTAAACTACTCTTGAAGTATCCTAAATAGAAATATTAATTATTTTTTTAAAATTTTTTTAATTTGTTTTTTTTTAAAATAAGTTTGGCAGTCATGCCTTGACCCAACACAGTTCATCAACTTTTGAAATAAAAAAAATAGAAAAGGCAACGCCCCTCATGGTCTTTTGAACATCTACAATATGATCCACAATGCAAACACTCTATATACACTGTATCGACATAATGATTTTTCATCACGTTTTAAAATATAGTATAATGAGAAGTTATAAATAGACTTGTGTGTTGTTTTACCTCAGACCACCACATCAACTAATCTGTAACAAGACAAAAACATGTGAGGAAATGGTAAGGTCATTGTCCCTTTTCGAGGGTATTTGAGAGAGTAGTAGTTGTTGATTTTCAAAGTGTTTTTCGCTCGGAAAAGCATTAAAATAATTTTTTTATTTTTTAAAAATCCTTTTTTCTTCGAAGCAAAGAAAAAAATAAAAAAAATTTAATTTTTTTCAAAAACGCTTTTGAAACATAAAAACAAATAGGGCCGCGTAATAGAGTCCATATTGGACTGCTTTTTATGTCTTAATATACTTATATTGTCCCGCGCTCTATCACGGGTTGAATCAATGTTTTTTTAAAATTAAAAAATTTTAAGAACATGGATATTTTTTAATAGTATTATTAAACCTGATCAAATACGTTAATTTTAAAACCTCTCGACTCAACTTTTTGTCTAACTCAAGTTTTTAATTAAACCGTATGAGAGCTAGCACGTTTTAAATCGATCAATTTTATAGGTCTAAATGCAACATTGATGATCGATAAAAACATAACTTAGCTTTTAAAAAAACTTCAAGATGATAATTTTTTTAAAAAATATTGAGATATGATCGATCTCGACCCTCCGCGACCCGGGTCATGGACTCTAGTGGGTTTCATAACTTTTTTCATAATTTTTTCTATTTAATTATATGATAAAAACAAATGCTTAGAAAATTGTGCACTAACCTAAAAAGACACTTATTTGAGACAATTATTCCTTGAAAGCAAACAAAAATTAATAATCCAGTTTTTTCCTAACCAATCCAATATTAAATGATGAAATAAAAAAATAAAAAACAATTAAAAGACCAAAAACAAAAAAAAGCATATCATATCGGTGGGTAAACTCGTCAAACCTGTGAATTGAGTAAGTCGGGTTAATACGTCAAACCTCTGAATTGAGTTATAGACTCCATTGAGATAATAATTTTTTTAATCTATTTTTTATTTAACTATATAATAACAAAAATAGATGATTGTGAAATTAAACACCAACTCAATACCGAGATTTTTTTTAGATCACGATAACTCCATAAAAGGCCAAACAAAACTAATTCTGAAATTGAATTCCCAATTAACCCAATATCTAAGGATGAAAAAAATAATTTAAAAAAGTCAAACTTGCTAGACCCATGAACCAAGTTAACCAGCCAAACCTGTGAATAGGTCTATGAATTTTATAAATTTAATAGCATAACTTTTTTACGAAACAATTTATTTTAACTATATGAGAAAAAAATAGACGATAAAAAATTCAATTTTAATTAAAAAAAACACTCCACCAAACTCGTAAATCAGGGCAACCCGAGTTACACTAGTAAACTTGCAAACCATGCTAACCTTATAGAAAGGTAAATAAAAAGAAACAAATTATGAAGTTAAATTCTCAATCATCCGAATGTTAAAAGATGAAATTGATTGTCGCACCCTCGCGGCGGAGCGCGGCGACCTTTGATTGATTTCGAGTTATTTTGTTTTTTTGTGTAAAAGGGAATCGCCACCTAGTATTTGGTCACTAGGAACCCTAACTGGTCTTTCAGAGATTCTAAGGTAATGGATTGGTTGCGTAAAGGGAAGATATTAGCACCCCTAGTACGCCCTACCTAAGGAGGTTCCATGTGCTTTAAAAGTTTATTTTCCCCTTAGTTGTTCAAGAGTTTGTGACTCGTAAATCGCAAGGAGGAGGGACAAAAATTTAGAAATCTAGGGTGCTTTAAAAACCTTTTTTTTTTATCTTAGTGTTTTATACCCTCACGGCTCGTAAACCGTGGAGTAAAAAATTGAAATGTCCTCGATTATAATCAAGGCTTCTTTCAAGGATGTGTGCGGATTTATTATTCCTAGAAAATAATTTTGGATATTTACCACTCCGGGTTTCTTTATCCAAATATTAATAGTGAATAATAACAAACTATTCCCAATAATATTTTGGATATTCATCCATTAAGGATTTCTTTATCCAAACATTAGCGGTGAATAATAGATGAATTCCCCCTAAAATAAGATTTTTATATTTTTCGGAATATTGGCCAATACCCTTTGAAGTTTTACAAACATGTTGTAAAATCCAGAAATGCAAGAAAATAATTTTTGTTGTGTTTAAGAAATCCATGCGAAAACACATTTTCGAAACTTCCAATATTTTTTTGTATATATAAAAAAGAGTGTTCGAAACATGTTAGGGTAGTGGTCGTATGCAACACACAGGAAAACATTTTTTACATTTTTATCGAAACGCAAACATCACAATTAGATGTAAACATCAAAATGGAAAGTAACAAGCCATCATACATATTATAAGAATTACAAGAAGCTTGAAACAATCCGTAACAAAAACCCTTCAAAGCCAAATCAACTTAAAATTTTGTAACTAGAAAGGAACTAACCCGTATGCATGAGGGAGCCACAGTTTTAGAACTGAAATTTTGAAATCAAACCCCTATGTCCGTGCCTCACAACCCCATTATTTCCTCACCTTAAAAACAAACTGCCTTATTCATTTCACAACGCCAACAGAGAGAAACAAAACAGAAACTAGAAAAGCATGCTTTATTCATGTATATAGGAAAAACAAGACCATGGCCGGCTAATCTCTCAAGAAGAAGGAAAAAAAAATGAGCTGATGATGAAGAAACAACAGCCTCCCTCCCACGGTTCCTTATGAACCAACGAAAGAAAGAAAAGAAGAAAAAAGAAACAGGTTTTAAAATGTCAGGAACAACAAAAGGCAAGCGTTCATTGTAGTCTAAAATTGAAATTGAATGTGCAAAGCAAAGACAAAACAGGTTTTTAAAACGTCAACACAACAAATTTAAAGGCAGCAAATGAGGAGAAAGTTAAGACTTATACCTGCAGGTCTCAATGTTTTTTCTGCAGAAGATGAAATGGAAAACCAAGCAAAACATTGTTGTCAAGGTTTAGCAGCAAATCTCCCTCTCTGTCTTGTCTTTTTCTCTCCTCTTTCCTCATAATAACACCCGAATGCAAGAAAAAAACTCTCTCTATTTACCGCGTTTTTTTACTCTGCCTCTCTTACGTTTTTTTGTCTCCTTTTGCTGTGTTTTTTTTCTGTCACTTACTCTCCGGTTTTCTTTTCTTTTATGCTCTCTTCTTTCTCTCTTCCCCTTGCTAGGTCATTAGAGGGGTTTATATATAGTCTAACACATCTCTATTTAGGAAAGATTCAATGAATTAATTCTAGGATGCAAATCCTTGCTGATGTGCAGTAAAAAATCTCAAAAAGGAAACTTAAATATTCTTATTCCTATTCTGATTTTAGCACTTAATTTTCATTAATCAAAGGGTGGTACAACTCCTTTCTTTCCTTCCATAGCTGGGACCATGAGGCACCAACTGTTTCCTTTGAAATGAATCAATAAAAACGTGGTTTGCAGCTCTCCAATCAGCAAGCCAAACATGGAAACCAACAGGAAATTTGCAGAGGAAAAAAGGAATGAAATTAGATGGGTAAGGGTGCATGCTGCAAAGTCTTATTTTTCTTATTTGGTGTGGTAAAAAATCCTATCATTTATGATGATCCAACCCCCCTCTCCAGCTTTCAATATCCTTCTTCAATTCAATCACTCATTTTAGTACTTTTCGATTCAGTCCTTGGTCCCAAAAAAATCCTTTGAATTAGGCCCGCGAACTTGGGCAAAAATCCTTCTCGCGGCAGGAATCCCTGCTTTCACACTAGATATTCAAACGGGAATATCTTGAGCTTCTGATATCGAAATCGAGCGATTCAAAAGCTCAAATTTATCTACGCATCCAGGACTACAACTTTGATGAAGGAGTCGAATTAAGATAAAATCATTTTAAAGAACAGAATCTGACAGTAATCAAGTGGTCAAAAGGTTCTTGATCTGACAATGCTAAGCATCCAAATCTGACTGAGAATCTGCCCTAAGAACAATGGACCTAATAAAGCTGTACGTCAATTTTTCAACATGTCATGAGTGACAGAATATACCTAGGATGGTCAGATATCGTACGAAACCGAGTTAGAATCAGAGCTTAAGCTGGAACAAAAAATTACGACAGTAGCATAACCATTTTTTTAATGCAAATTCTGAGGGATTTATTCAACCTTAAAGACGAGATAAAAAATGAATGAATTTAGCATTATGAAGACTCCTGATCAACCTAAAAAAACATGATGATTTTGGTAGCAAAGGGGAAGGATAAAAAAAGCAGAAAACAGCTCAAACAAGGTTTTGAAAAAAAAATATTTTTTTCTGTGCTTTTATCAATCTTCTGGCGAACATAAGCTAAACTCCTACACTCTGTTCAAAAGAGGTATACACCGTCTCCAGCACGTAGGGTCCAAAATTGAGTAACAACATCGATAAAAAAAAATTTGAAAAAAAATTATAAGAAAAATTCAAAAACATTAAAAAAAAAGTAAGTAAAACATTGTGGATTACTATTGTCATTCACAGTACAATATGTGTGGGTGAACACTGGTTTTCTCACAACCTTTAATTTTTTTTATTTTATAAAATTTAATAACATGACTTTTCTCTAAAACTATTTTTTTAACTATATGAGAAAAATATACTATAAAAAAAAGTCAAGTTTATTTTAAAAAATAACCCACCAAACTCGTAAACCGGGGCAACCTGGGTTACCTTAGCAAACCTGTAAACATGCTAACCTTATATAATGTCAAAATAAAAAAGAAGCAAATTACGAAGCTAAATTCTCAACAATCTCAATTTTAAAAGATGAAATCGACAAAAATAGATTTGAAAACAAATCATAACAAAAATTCAAAAAGAAAAAAAAAGAAAAATTAAGCAAAACACTATGGATTACTATTATAATCCATAGTGCAATGGGTTGGGTGAACAATGGTTTCCCCAACATTCTTTAATTTTTGTTACTTCAAAAAGTTTAATAACATTTTTTTTCTCTAAAATTATTTTTTTAATAATATGAGAAAAAAATAGACTATAAAAAAATCAAGTTCAATTAAAAAAACACACTACATACAGAAACTTGGGCAACCTGAGTTACCTCGACAAACCCGCAAACCACGCTAACCTCATAAAAAGAAAAAAAATTACAAATCTAAATTTTCAACCATATCAATATTAAAAAAATAAAATGGACAAAAATAATTTTTTAAAAAATCATAACAAAAAAAAAACTACATGTAAAAAAAAAAAAAATAGGGAAACACTATAGCAATCCATAGTGTTTTGTGAGGAAGCTACAATGTTTTCCCCACATCATAAAAAAAAACACACCACATCCATAAACTGAAGCAACCTGAATTACCTTGACAAATCCGCAAACCACACTAACCTCATAGAAAGAGAGATAAAAGGAAAAAAATTACAAAACTAAATTCTCAACTATTTTAGTATTAAAAAATAAAATTAACAAAAATAATTTTGAAAAAATCATAACAAAAAAAAATGTATAAAAAAACAATGTGGGGAAACACTGTAGCAATCCACAATGTTCCATGACCCGATTATTAGACCAGGTCGACGATCGGGTCAGGTTTCAAAACTATAACTCCTGGTGTGTGGAATGTCTGGCACATGTCCAGCGATGGTGATCGGAGAGGGGACGCCCTCACAATCTTTGGATGGCATCGAGAAGAAGGAAAAAAAGCTTGATATGTTAGCTCTAGTATGTAAGTGTCCATATAATCGTATGCACGATAAGTCAGTTATAGGATTTTTCTTTTTAAAATTTATTTTTTTTTCTATTTTTATTTTTATTTTTTTCTCTTTTTTTTCTTTTTTTTTTATAAAATATAAAGTTAGTTTGATATTATGATAGCGATTATTTTTCAAAATATTTTTTTTGTTTTAAAAATATATCAAAATAATATATATATATATATATATATATATATATATATATATATATTTTAAATTTATTTTTGATATTAGCACATCAAAACAATTTAAAATTCTCAAAAAAATATTAATTTAATACAAATTATCACACGTCCCCCATGCAGCTAATCAGTGATTTTTCGTTATATTTGCTTGATTTGGGGTCTTGAAAGTCGCCACCTAATATTGGATTGAAGGGTTATTAGGAAACTCAGATGTACTGATCGTTGCTAGAGATTAGAGGGGTAAGGAACTGGTTGTGACTAGAAAAGATATTAGCACCCCTAGCACACCCTACTTAAGATTAGCTGCTTTACGATTTGATATAATTTAAAAATTTGAAATATTAATCAAATTCTTAAGGTTTTAATAAATCAATTATTAAATCCCAAAATAAATGTAGAAACGTGTTCTTACATTTTCGCGGGAAATACAACATAATTTTATTTGCCTTAAGATATTTAATCATATTCAAATTAAACAATTAATTCTTTTTGTCTTTTTGATTTTATTTTTAACAATAAAAGAAAACATTCATAAAAAACAAAACACCCACGCTACCACTACTTTTTTACTATACCCCTTCTGCTACATGTTTACATAATAACATAACATAAGCTAAAAAACATTTAACAGAAAATTAAATACATGTTCAAACATCTAAAAATTACAAGAAAGTTCCCTAAAAAGTCAGGTATAGTAGAGGAGGCCCTCAGGAACTGTGGAGCAGTGGCGGCGCGTCTCCTCCACACGCCACCTCCACTGGCGGCGCATGGGTTCACGCGCCGCCACGAAATCCAGGGGCGTGGGGAGATCCGTGATGGCTTCCTTCCCTCTTCATCCTCCAGTCGGCCGTGAGCAGCGCCGTTACCTGCAAAACACTCAAAAACACAAGCAAAGCTTCCGGTTCTCTCTTTTTTCAGATCTGCTTCTCCCTCCTTCTCTTTGTTCAAATCTGCTGCTCTCTCTGCAAGTTTTTTCGCTTCCTCTTCTTCTGTTTCAAGTGGCCGGTGCATGACCAAGGACTGCCGGTCTGGTGGCGCTGCCGGGTTGTTGCTGCCGCTGGAGGCTGTTCGAAGGGAGCCGGTCTGTTTGGCTGAGAGTTAGAGCGACCAATGGGAAGATGGCCGGAGCAAAAAATGGGGGTCGGCTCTTCTTTGAGAAGATGAAAGGTTGGTTTTTTCTCTTTGGCCGAGAAGCAGTGTCCTTTTGCTGGTGAGAGGGGAGGTCTCTGGAGATGGTTTTAGGGTCAAAAGGAAAAGGAAATCAGGGGCTCCCCGGCTGAAGGTTGTAGATGAGAATAAAATGGGGTCACAGTCATGGCTGAGAGGGGCTCTCGTTTTCTCAAAATGGAGGGGCGGCCGAGAGATGGGATCCCTTTAGGTTTAGGGTTTTTCCTTTGTTCCCCTGCTCATTTTTCCGCCCCCTTCCCTCTCCCCCTCCTTCTCGTTTTTCACTGTAGCATGGTATTTATAGGAAAAGTTTTGCTAGGTTTTCAAACTAGTCCCTCAACTTTTCCTTTCCTTTTCTTTTCCTTTTTTTTTTGTAAATTTTGATTTTTGTTATTTTTTGTAGTTTTGAAAGCGAGCAATATCAACATCAACTCAATAAGAAAAATCAGTAATCATAAAATTTACATGTTAAAAGTTGAACGCGTTCTAAATACCTTAAAAAATTTAAATTCTTTTGAGATGACGTTGAAAATGCTAAAAACAATGCAAATATATCAAAAATATATTTTTTGAGGTTTTCATTGTTTTTTTGGTATTTTCTGTAAATTTATCAAAAACATGGGTAAAAAATTGGGTAGCGACACAAATAAAAAAAATAAAAATATTTTAAATATTTTAAAAATATTTTTAAAAAATAAAAATAAAAATAAAAATAAAAATACAAATACAAATACACAGCCTAGCACGCCCAATCCTGTTTTTCTATAGAGATAATTTATACAGACATTAGACATTGACAAGATTATATAGAGAAAATTTATACAGACATTAGACATTGACAAGTTCATATAAAAATAATTTATCATTAACATATCCAAAAAGACAAAAAGATCCATTACAATCCATAGTGTTTCATTAAAAAAAAAAGCTATAGTATTCTCTCCCATGTTTTAATTTTCTTTAATAATAATAATAATTAATAATTCATGCTGTCATATCATAAATTACACGCAATAAAATGTATTGAATTATTATACACCATTTCTAGTTTAATGGCCCCATGAAGATTCCCACGCAAGTTTTTATTGAGGGAGAAAATTAATTCACTTTGTTGGTCCCATTTATCTATTTATATATACCATGTCCCATTTACCTTGATTTCAAACGAAAACCATAGTACTATGTACTATGAAAAGTCGCATCTGAACATGCATTATTTCAAACGAAACGGCAGACATTTATTATGAGTTTCTTATGAAAAGTCGTATCGTTCTCTTGGTATAATAAAAGGCAATAGGTTTGAATGCAAGATTTCTATATACGCAATAATAAAATCTAGACGGCAGACATTCATTATGAGTTTATTGAACAGCCCTAGAAAATGCTCAATGCTCATCAAATACGCAATAATCATGTTATATATGGATCAATTTCGAACACAGGCTATTGTTATATTAT
>Ga0325410_1003006_pt1 | contig 18937 bp, 6 predicted proteins | sample PopdelMetagenome_16_FD_206182 | JGI IMG/M metagenome (GOLD analysis project Ga0325410, IMG submission 206182) | Populus deltoides microbial communities from Bellville, Georgia, United States - Xylem-PdIQD-R3 | ecosystem: Host-associated > Plants > Phyllosphere > Stem > Wood/Secondary xylem... | reverse complement strand
GTTTTTTAGATCCCTTTTATATATATATATATATATATATATATATATATATATATATATATATATGTATTCTTTTTTCATGTACATCATTTCTTTTATAATATAATTTTTTTTATCTCTATATTGCTTTTCACGAGTTTAGAGTTCTTGTTTGGGTTCATTGCCCATATTTAGTTAAACATTTCCAAGTCTAACGCCTATACTTAGAAGATCATTTCTTGGTCTAACGCCTATACTAAAGTGATTATTTCTAGGTTTAACGCCCATACTTAGAAGATCATTTCTAATGGTGAGCGACGAATCATCTAACTTTAGTAAGGTTTATGATGGTTCTGCCTTCTAGGAACTGAAAAGGGATATCATTTATAGGCGTTCGCTTATTGCTCATGTAATGTTTATCTCATTCAAGGTAAAATATGGCGTAGCACTAGGAAGAACATGTCAATCTCTTTCAAGGTAAACTGTGATGTAGCACTAGAAAGTTCATTACTTCCAAAGTAAATATGTTATCGCAATAGAGAGAGTAAATTCATCCTATCTTTGAAAGATTTGTAGGATTGTGCCCTAAAGAGATCGTATCCATCCTCGTTGCTGATGCAGTGTCTATCTCATCCTTGGAGAAAAGTGTGATGGCATTAAAAAAAGTATGTTGATCCCTTCTAAGGTAAAATATGTTATATCACTAGGGAGACGTTCATTACTTCCAAAGTAAATGTGTTATCACACTAAAGAAAGTAAATCCATCCTATTCTAGAAGTTTGAGAGGCTTGCGCATTCAGGAAACTGAATCCATCCTCGTTGTTGATGTAGTGTCTATCATATCCTTAGAGAGAAGTGTAACTATACTAGGGAGAACATATTGATCTCTTCCAATGTAAAATGTGTCAAAACACCAGGATGACATTCATTACTTACAAAGTAAATGTGTTATTGCACTAGGGGGTAAATCCATCTCATCTTTGGAAGGTTTGAGAGGATTGCGTCATAGGGAGACCGTATCCCTCCTCGTTGCTGATGTAGTGTCTATTTCATCCTTAGAGAAAAATACAATTGAACTAGGAAGAACATGTTGATTCCTTTCAAGGTAAAATATGTTGTGGCACTAAAAAGATGTTTATTACTTCCAAAGTAAATATGTTACCGCATTAGGAATGATAAACTTATCCCATCTTTGAAAGAATTGAGACATAGAAAGTAGAAAACATTTGTTATTTTGAGCAATATAATTCATATACAAGAAACTTGCATTTCTAGTTATTAACCATAATACATTTCTATCTCACTTTGGGGTGCGCTAACTAGAAAAATATTTTCATTACGATTATAGTCTTGGTCCTAAAAGGTATATAATAAGTGCAAAATATACATATATTTTTACTCCTTCTACAGTATGCTTTTTAATATATTTTGAGCTTATTTGAGTTTATTAAAGTTATTTTTATGAGCTGGCATGCCTAAAAGACTTTGTGAATTAATTACTAAAGATAAGAAATTCTACATTTTATGTTTTGGACCTAACTTCTTGTTACAGGTTTTTTGCCACGTTAGAGTTCTCGAATGAGAACGTGGGCTTTATTTAAGTTGAAGTACACATGTCAAACTTTCCAAAAAAGTATTATAGGAAAAAAAATCCGATCTCATTTAGATCTCTAATGATACCTTCAAACTCGGACCAGAATCCTACTTGCAGCAGGATTCTCTATTTTCAGACTAGATATTCAAACAGAAATATCTTGAGCTTCAGATATCGAAATCAGACGATTCAAAAGCTCAAATTTATCTACACATCTAGGACTACAACTTTCATAAGTACTCCAAGTTAGATAAAATCATTTTAAAGGCCAAAATCCAGACGCAATCTAAAGGATGAGATAGGTCTCCTGATCTGATAAGAAAACTAACGGTGTCGAGCATCCCACTACAACTGAGAGTTTGACATAAAAACGGTAAGTCTTAGGACCCAAGAAAGATACATATCAAGCCTCTAACATGCCATGAATGAATTAATACAACTGGGATAGTTGGATATTACAAGAAATCAAGTTAGAAACAAAGTCTAAGTTGCAGCAGAGTTGAAATTACAGCAGAGTTGTGACAGCAACAGAGTCAGTTTTCAACACAAATTCTGAGAGATCTATCCAACCTTAAGGACCATATAAAGAAGAAAATAATTAAGTATCATGAAGACTTCTAATTATCCTAATAATCCTAAAGAAATTCAGCAGCCAAGGAAGAGGATAAATAGAGCAAAACACAGCTGAAATAGGGTCCGAAAAACATTCCTTTCATCTCTGCTTTTTTAATTTTTCAGCAACTATGAATTAAAATCCTGAATTTGATTCAAGAGATGGCACGTTAAATAGGGTCAAAATTATGCTATTAATTGTTATTCAAGCTTATTGAATTGTTTTAAGATGGCATGTATGCTTTCTAGTTTCTTTCAATCCGTAATTGTTGTTAGGTACTAGAGTAAGAAGCAAAAGAATTAATTTGATTGCTACAACTCTCATCTTGATTTATTAGGGAAGAATAAACTAAGCTAAATAGTCAAGCTTTTGAACGTTTACTTAGAATAAATGCACAAATTTTATTCCTAAGACTACTGCTGATTGAATGAAAAATGCTTTCAATATTACATTCGCTTGGTAGTAAGAAATTTATTAGAGAGCTTTTCCTAATTAATGTACTTGTAATCTCATTGATTTCCCTCAGCTTTAAGGGATATCAAATTTATTGGCTTGATGTGAAATAATATTTATTTTACTTTGATGATCAACAAATTTATAGGAATGGATGATTGGACTCTTGAATTTATTTAACAACATATCAATTTATTATTTCTTGAATTTTCTATTCGAATCCCCTGTTCTTTCTCATTTCAAAGATTAAACGAGATTTTCCTTGTGTTTGACCTGGTTTTCACAATCATATCACAAATTTATTTTGTTTGTGATAGTTAAGTCAGAATTATATTTTGGTGGTTTCGACGACCGACCAGTATACACCTACTTTTGATGAGGAGGTATAGCTCAATGAGCATACCCCCTCTCTTTTAATGCTTTTCAAATTCTTGTTCGAACGTTTATTGTGCATCTATTATGATTAGTTGTAGTTTCATGGACAATATTTGTGTTTTAATATATCTAATCATGTTTTAAGCCAATATGCATATTTTGAAATGTATGTTCAAGATACATTTAAATACATGGTTTAATGATTTAAGACTATTGATATGATGAAGATAGCATGTTTAAATGTCAATTTTGATGTTTTGAGATTTAGGTTGATCACTTGGTTTTGTTTTGATTTAATGAATTGATGTTTGTTATGATTAGATTATGGTCTTATTTTACTTTTAATGTTAGGGTTATCCCATCTTTTGTACATGTTGAAGATGATCAAAAATAAATGTCAAAATTGATGTAATAATATTTTTGTTAATGGAAATGCATTATTGAAAATTATAGGGTGTGATTTGGTTTAGCTACTATGTTAATTTTTTTTTCTTGTTTCTTTAAGTATTTTATGGTTTAAGTAGGTCAAGTTAGGCATGCCTAAGTTAGTTTTGATAGGTTTATACTTTGTTTCTTTGGTTTAGGTTAGTTTCTAGGTATAAGCCTTTTCTAGGTAATTTAATGGTTTGTTCTGGACTTAGGTTGAATGTTCATAACTGACATTTTTTATTTCATATAAACTGTAATTTTGGTCCATTTTATATGCTTTGATCAAAGCTTAGACTCATATATGTGTGTTCTCTGCCATTAATTTGTCCCTTGATTACTTATTTTGGATCGATTTATCTTTGCCATTAATTTGTCCTTTAATTGCTTATTTTGGATCAATTGATCTTTGACAACTTTGAACACCTAAGTTAGGGTTAGAAGTTGTTGGGTTCGATTCATGAAATATACAACATACCTTTCCATTTGAATATATCATTCTATCTCGATCTCTATCTCTCTATGCCTTTCAGTTGATGAAATTTGGTCTTTATAATTGATTTAGTTTATGAGTTATTTGCTTGGTCTTCGTGTTCTTCAACAATTTCAAACTTCTTTTGCCTTTTCATCTTCATAACTTACGTTTTGATTCTAGGATTTGTTTTTAGGCTTTGGGCCTAGGCTAGGAAGCCCACCCCACATGATTGGACCGAGCTCATCAGTTTTTTAAGGGCGTGTTTGGCGTGTCAGAAATCTACCAAAGAAAAAATGCAATATTTTGTTTTTAAAGCGTGTTTGCCAAACATGGTCTTAAGAAAAATTTTAATCCTATGATTTTAGTTAAAAATATATTTGGCAAACACCCTCTATTTATTTTTCCATCTTAATGAAAAATGCAACCACTTTCTACATAAACATTTTAAATTTGAAAAGATTAGATAGTTTTTTTTTTTCCATATCAACTAAAGAACTAAATGATGTAGGGAAGATCATCTATTAGTATTGTGAAGTGCTCTTTCAAATAGATTAGTGATTTGTTTATACTTTTTAAGTACTGGTTTTAGGCACATGTGTTGCATATGGATTATTCAAGTTCTGTGAAACATTACTATATTAATGGCTCTATTTCCATGAATTATATTCAAAAGATTAAAAAAAATATATAGCATCCACATTATGATAGAACATTCAAAGTATTTTATTTCTAATAGATAAATAAAATTATACACGATAGAAGTCCCTTTTTAAAATTATAAAGGGCGCCAATAATGCAGTCTTATTTTTTATGTTTATTAAATTAGATATAAGAATTGAGACCATAATCTATAAATTATGTTAATAAAAAAAATCAATGTTTTGATGTACGGTTAAAATCAGAAGTTCTTCTATAGTGGTGTTTGCAAAAACAATTATGGTGCTATAAAAGAAAGTTTCTAGTAGGGTGTGAAATATATATATTTATATTTATATCAAAGTTTAAGAGTTTAAGTGGGTGCTACAAATATGTGAATATCAAAGTTTAAGTGATTGTTGTTATTTATTTATTGATAATAAATGATTGTTTATTTTACAACAATAAAGATATTTTATGATCAAGTTGCATGTTAAAACTAAGAAGGTGTTTGTGAGTATGATAATTGTTGCTTTACAAAGTATTATTCTCTCATAAATAAATCAAAATATTTTTTTATTTTAAAAAAATTAGTTTTGACATCAGCATTTCAAAACAATCTAAAAACATAAAAAATAATTTTAAATAAAAAAATTAAATTTTAATTAACATCCACACCGCAATCTCAGACAAACTCCGAGTAGCTTCAAACAATTTAAAAAACACACCCCTACATCAGTGATTGGTCTAATGTTTATTCTTCTTAACTATGATACCAACCTATTAAAGTTTTATTCTCTTTAAGCTAAATAGCAAGAAAGAAATATCTTTAACTTTCAAGTTGCAATCATAAAATCAACTTATTCCTCTCTCAAATGTGCATAACTTCCTTGCATATTTCAAGTTATTCCAGCCGTAATCTCTAGGTTATCTTTTTAATTGATATTAAATTTAAATAAAAATGTCTATTTTGAAGAAAATGTCAAATTTGTCCCTTGTTTTTCTAGCTAAATGTCTCAAATAAATATTTGATATTAACTTTAAACTTTATTACTTTCAACTTTTCAATGATTTTGACATTCTTATATCAAAATGTCTCTAAACATCTCCACGCCCACTATACTGAAGCTATAGAAATTTTGCCTGATTGATGAAGATTGGAGTCTTTGCCAGCAGCGTTCTTGTAAATGACCTGAGAACCAAGCAGCAGGCACCAAGTACACGCCTTTGGCATTGTTCGGCCTCGACATATACAAGAACGAAACAAACACATGATTATCTGAATCTTGTTAGCAGTTAAAAAAACATTATAGGCCAAGCTACTACCCCAAGTCTGATATTTATTTGATAATCTGATGAGCAAACACTTGCATAGTAACCATATTTAACAATCAGTGCAACCAGAGCATGGATTTCAAAGACAAACTCTTTTCAACCATGTTGACAAACGGATGTATCTATAGAAAGAAAGCAAACAGCAGAGAAATCAAATACATAACAGTGTCCTTCATGCACTTTTTGTACCAAGTAAAGAGACAAAGCCAAGGATGAATTGCCTGGACCGGTGATACGGTCTTCTTATTCCGCATTTTCACCGAACAACAGAAGCATGGTGTTGGGTTCCACTGCTCATAAGCCCACCATTGATTTGCACACCTCCAACAAGGTGAGCAGCAATACCTGAGAATCGGCGATCTGGCTGCCTGAAATTGACATCACTGTTGGAGACACTGGTGGTGTCAGAGCGGGTTGTATTTGAGGCACTGGATTGACCAGTCCTTGATTGGAAGCTTTCAAGTTCGGATGCATCATTCTTTGGGTGCAAGTGGATGGTATCTAGGACATTACACTGGCCATGAGAGGAAGTGGGATCAGATCGTTGGAGCTTTTTTGTGCTGAGAAAGCGTCCACCAGATCCTCGAACCCTATTTAAGGCATGAATGTGCCGAGACTCATGAAGGTATGGCTGCAATCCATTAAGAGTAGCATGGTAATTCGATCATAAATAACAAATTAAGAGCAATGTATTACTTTGCTGGAATAGCAATGTGTGCTTTCAGGTTTACTTTCCCAAGAAGAACCAGCTATTTAGCTTTAAACATTATTGCAACTAAAAGAGATAACAAAATACTTCAGTTTACCACTACTCCCTTTAAAATTCCAGCCCTGAAAATAAATGGTCGCTGAATAGACATACCTTTCGATTTTTCACAAGTTTGTTTTGAGCCTCAAGTTTTGCCCGTGATTGTCTCCTTCTCAGAATTCCATGGTACTGTTTAGCATTAACATAAATGGGTCCATCATCTGCAAGATCAAGAGGTAGTGGGACTCGTCCAGCAGTCATCCCCACCATATGAGAACCCAACTGGGGCTGAATCTGGTCAGGTTCCAATGATAATTAGATCAAATTGGAGAGCAATAGTTACAACAAATCAAAAGGAACATAAACAATATACAAATGATACTTTAAACACTCTTATATCATCACCCTAAAAGGATCAGGATCATCTTTCACCCATTTATGTAGGGCCCCAAAAGTGCCCTAACAAAGTAGATTGCAAAACTATCCAAAAGGAAAATTACATACAAATAACGGTCAGAAACATATAAACAACTCAGAAAATGCTGCAACAGATAACAAGACCATAGCACAGCACAACTCTACCTACAAAAAGATGGTAAACTCATGTAATCAATGGTACTTACAAATGCATGCGGTCCATATGGATTAAACAGCCCACCAAAGTAAGGATCAGCACATGGATATGGAGTACGAACCTGAAATGATGAAAGTCATTAATCTATAATTGTAACCAAGATGACAAATAGAAACCCATGTAAAACCAGCCCAACCTACCATTGAATGGCTATAATCAGCTTGCGAATGATTGGACACGCCATCTGGAGTACTCAGCAAGAGAACCGGCCTCATTTTGCCCTCCACACCCTTCCCACAACTTTCATCTTGACTCATGTATGAGGAAAAACAACCATTTCATGTCAAAGGTAACTTAGCAATATGCTGGTAAAGTAGCCAATTCAGCCTCACAGCCTCATAAAGCATAGCAAATAACATGCATCACAATAAATGAGACCGTAGGTATCATAGGAAACATATTAAAGGGTGTCATATCCATCAAAAGAACTGATACAGTAATACAAGTTCTAGTAGTAGCAAGTTACTGATCTATGCAAGGATCTCTTTTAACTATATATCCTAAACTACCAAGGGACTAGGATTCCAGTGGAAGTCAAAAAGAGGTGAGAAAATTATTTTAGATATCTTCAGAAATATAAACAACTGGTCAGGGAAAAAGCAAATTCACAGAAATGAGATAAAACATAGATACATTATCAGAGGGAAAGAGACTACAAATGAGAAAACAGATGAAGAATTGAAAATCCAAAACTAAACATCTCATAACCCATAAGAACATTTTAAAATGCATTCAGAGGTAAAGGAACATGTGCACACACAGTTGTTGAGAAAGCTCTTTGGTCAATTCTGTAGAATTCAGATGTCAATGTACAAAAACCCAAACAAAAAATGAGATAGAGAATAAAAAACCTTACGTACTGTAAGGGTGTTTAATGGCTGAAAAAGGCACGTTAAATATATCATACAAAGGATTCAGATGATTTGTCTTCAATTGAACTCCCATGACTTCTGATAACGTGCAACAAGAAATCATCTGAATATAATTGGCGCATTTCTCCATTATCAACAAAAAGAAAAAGAAAAACAGAGCATGTGCACACAGGAACCAAGTGATTTCGAGTGTGTTTGGTAGTGTGGTACAGAGTGTTTTTCAATTGAAAATGCATCAAAATAATATTTTTTCAGTTTTTTGTTTTCATTTTTTATGTAAGCACATCAAAACCATCCAAAAACACCTAAAAACATCAATTTGATGCTTTTTCAGGTGAAAAGCAATTTGAAAAGAAGGTTGCAATGCAAGAACAAACACTCACTTCATGTATTACATATAGTTTGAAGTTTTCACAAACTGAATTTATGAAAAAAATCAATCTCTGATTAGCTTCTTGTAAAGCCAGCGAGGAAATTTTAGGTGACACACTAACAGTTCGAACATCTCACTGAACACTCATTGTAATTCTTTTTTTAAAAAAATAAACACTTATTTTATGTTAGAAGGGATTCCTAGACCCCAAATTTCCCTGGAGCACTAAACACTGCTTTTGAAAAGAAAATAAATGTCCCAATGTTTTTCTTCTGCTATTGATAACAATATGTACCTTCAAGAGCCAAGTCACAGCCTAATTTGTAGCCACGCATGCCCTCTAAAGTTGAGGAAACAAGTTGTCTTCCCTAAGACTAGTTGAAAAATAAAAGTGTGCTTTGCAAGTGTAATGCATAAGATAAAGAACATAACACAGTGAATAAATGTGTGCTATCAAAAATAAGTACCAGATTCGGACGAAATACATTGACCTTGTGAATTGGTCCCTCCCATGGCACTCATTTCATTGTGAGATTGACCAATTGACAGAGTTGAGGACGATTCCTGGTCCGGAAGATTAAGTCCTAACTGCTTTGCTTCATGATAAGGTTGGGGTGAAGGGTCTACTTTAAAGTTTATGTTCTTGGATAAAGATGTTGAAAATTGCTGTTCATTTGAATTCCACCATGAAGGGCAACTGACAGTAAAGTGTGGTTCATCAAAGTTTTTCTTCAGCAAGTTCTGAATTCGTAAAGCCATCTAGTTTATCTATATATATATATATCCTGAATTTGAAGAAAATCCTTAAGCAATCAAAGATTCTTGGTGGCTCGCCTTTGATATTACTGTTTAGCTGTCCCAAGAAAAAAACACAAGATCCACTGAGCTAGGCTGCTTCAGTTACATAAGAAAATGTGACAAAATTTAAAATCACATCAAAATGGATAGGTAGATCGAGATGAAATACACAAAATAGACTAATTTTTCACCATGAAACTACCAGATGAAGCTTTTTGACACAGAGAGAAATAATCTCATGCTGAAACAACCAGTCAGGTTCAAATCACCACTGTAAGGAAAGCTGAAGTTACCTAGAGCTTGTAATTTGAATAAAAAATATTGAATACTCAAAAAAGGATGGGAGACACTTAGAAATGTACAAGGATAATTCAATATTGAAATGAAATAAGAACAGGTTTTTAAATATGTACATATATTTACAATCTAAACTAGAAGTACTTGTTTTTAGCAGTTCTAGGTAATTTTTGGAAGTTAGAAACGCAAGTTTTTAAGAACTTTATACACCACTTATGCAGCAACTGATGACTGCATTCATTTCAGGCCTCAGCTATCACATAAGAATCTCATGGTTTACCCACGTTTCCAGGAAACTTGTTCAAGGCAGGTGATAACTAAAGTCATATCCATCAGAATCCAACACCCAATTCTCCATCAGTATCACTAAAGAGCAAAGGGTGTGCATACATGTGTGTTTGCTGGCTTGAGGTTGCTTCTGTGGTTGACAAATTTACCATGGACGAGTTGGGGACGAAGTGGTCCTATCTAATTGTACAAGAATCAACAGATGGAAAGCATTTTATGATACAATGTACAAACAAATCATAACTTACAATAAAAAGGAAAAATTAACTCCCTGACATGAATGTTCACACTAACTTGCTGCCAATGAATATTCACTACCATAGCATGAGATTCTTTCACATACTCCAATTTAGTAAAGTATTTCTTCCTAAGAGAACAAGCTAAATAACTAAACAAAACATTTGTTTTGACCATTTAAAGAACCTGACCTGCCATCAATATCAGAAATGAGTTTCCAATCAATAGATGATTCCTGCTGCACCCAAGAAACAATATAAGAAAATATAGTCCACGATTAACCACTATAAAGAATTGGCGTGCCTAAAATTTTCCAAAAGTGGGTGAAACATGCAATATTCAAGCTCATTACGAATTGAGCAAGAATGTGTGTCATCCACTGAACCCGCAAAACCGGTGAAGATAAGAAAAACCATTGATCTTGGCATGCAGCGTAAAAGCATGTATAAACCAGACTTGGCCGACATATTGATTCAGAGCTCAATGACTACCACTTTTAAATCGTTACTTCAAATCATTAAAATGCACCACGAGACTTTTTCCCCCCACTTTTCCATCAACATACGAATATGTAAACTGCAAATTAAACCTACCGGAGCTCCAAGTTTTTGGAACCTAAAAAGTAATGCCAGCAATTAACTGCGCTATGCAAGACAAGGCTAAGAAACTAACAGGAATGATTAATGTATATGTACAAACTAGTAAATCTAGCATTGAATAAGCATGCATGGAATCAAAGTCCAACCACAACAAGCAAGCCCAATACTTAGGGTGCCATATACTCTCCCAGTAACCTCTTGAATGCATTTGGTATACCAAGTGTAAGATGAATAAAATCACAAGAGAAATCCTCAAGAAACCCATTCCAATATCAGGGGGAAAAAAACATTCAGTCAATGCAAAACCTAACCTTTTGAGAACCAGAGAGTAAAATAAACAAAAAATGCAGAAAAAAAATTCCAAAAGTCTAAGGGATAGGATAAAAAAAAAAACCCAAGAAACCAAGAAAGAAAAAAAAAGGCCAAAAATAGTAGTGAGACCCAAGAACTAAGCATAGCAAAAGGATATAGAACCATTTTCCCATCATCATGATCTCAAACTCCACATGCACACATAAAACAGCATATAAAACATACCCACCTGGATTCTACACCCATAAATTTTATGCAAGCCATCAAACCAAGAACAAGCAGAAATAAGAAAAAGAAAACATCGAGAGAGAGAGAGAGAGAGAGAAGGAGAGATAAATAAAGTGAAAAAATAAATAGATGTAAGCAAATAAAATAGAGAAAGAAAGAGAGAAAGAGAGAAAAGGAAAGACCTTTGGGATCTGATAAGCAAGTCAATAAGTAGACGTTGAAGAAGAAGCAAAGAATTTCAAGAGGAAGCTGTAGGGAAGAAGTTGGGCATGTCTCCCTCTCTTGAAACTCTCCAAACCACCATCCCGCACCCACCTATCCTATCACTATAAATTTCTCCCCCCCACCCCCCCGCTCTCTCTTTGAGTTTTGCTTTGCTGTGACAATTCACATACCTACAAAAGCTAGTAAGCTACTAATAATTTCTAAATAAAATAATATAATCACTCCACCACCACTATCACCACCTTCTTCTTTGCATATTGTTGCTTTTTTTAATGCATTTTCTAACGTTTTCTTTTTTCCTTAAGCTGGCCCACCTATCCCCACCCCAACACGCCCTTACTCTTTTGGCTTTATTCATAGCCGCCGTTCACTGTCCATTCCATACTCCACTATGTGTATTGGTGGCACTTAATTAGCTCAACCGTCCCTGTACTCTCACGATTTTCTTAATGCCATCCCCACAATTAATTTTCTGAATCCAGACTGCTTTCATGTGGGTTCCACCTTGTCAGTAGCCCTCTCCTTGGACTGGAGTAGACGTGATTTCATATTTTCCTTTCTTCTTCTTCATCAAAGAACAAAAAAGACAATTTTTTTTTTAAAAAAAAATAGCATTACAATCTGGCATTTCTCGTCCAAGATCAAAGGAAATGGTAATCAACGAAATGCAACAAGGTCGCTCATGTCATGACATCGTTCTGTTATGATGGATGAATCTGCTCTTTGTTGTACCATTTCTTCATGTCAATGAAAGTTGTGGGAAGTTGTTTTCTTTTCAAGTAAACCAAAATACAAATAAACTCAAATCACCATTCACACTCTCCGTTTTTTTATCTTCTTTTTAGAAAAAAATCACATAAAACTACATCTTTCTAATCTAGATATTAGATGCAACATCAAAAACCCAAGAGTTCCCGGTGAAGCGGTAGGCATACTCTCGTCGCTTACGATGTTGGGGGTTCGACCTTCTTCGTCATCTGCAGAAGGACGCTTTGGGAGGCCTTGCCACCCGGGCTAAGGGATTAGTCTGGGACAGCGCCTGGGATACCCTGATTTGACCAAAAAAAGATACAACATAAAAAAATCAACCCATCACCTTAACCTTATCAACAATGTCCTCTACTCCATCATTGTCCATCCAAAAAAATTATATCAATTGAAATAAACATCAAAATGACCATCTTCTTCGTACAAATATAAAGATGAGCTTTCACCAAGCTATATAAAATTTAGTTTCCATGACAAAGTTTATAAGGTATTTTTCAAATTTTAGAGGAGAAAAATAGCAAAGTGGCTAACCATTCAAGATTTTTTTACAGCAAAGATATCTTTGAACTAGCATGCATGTTAGTCAATAAGAATAAGTATATTTTTAGATGATCTAACATGTTGTATTAAAAAAATTAATAAATTTTGATGAGTTTCGGTTTTATAGTTTAATCATCGGACTTAAGGGTGAGCAAAAAAACTGAAAAACAGAGAAAACCGAGAAAACTGGAAAAAAAATAACCGAAAAAACAGAACCGAAAAAAACCGAATTAACTGATTAAAAAATCACAAAAAAAATCTGGTTCGGTTTCGGTTTTCAAAGTCTGAAACCGATTGAACCGAATTGAATCGGTTCAACCAGGCCACCACTTAAAAATAAAACAAGTATAAATAGAAAGTTTCCTAACCCTAAACCTACATGCAGCCGCCCCCCTCCCCCCTTCCTTTGCTCTCTATATCTCTGCATCTCCCCTCTTCCCCCCTTCCTTTGCTCTCTACATCTCCCCATCATCTCTCCTCTCTTATTTTTCTTTATGCTCAGCTCCACGATTGTTACTCATTAGTTGTTAAACTCCTGCTTCATGCTCCTTTGCTTAAGCTTCATCTCCTTCAGCCGCCCCCTCTCCCTGTTCTCTGTCTCTCATCTCTCAAATGATTTGAGTTAAATCTGTTTTATTCTCTTCCATGCTCTTTATCTCTGTCTCTTATCTCTCGGATCTGCATGTTCTTGGCCCAAATATTGTGGTTTTGTGGTGCTTGATAGTTTTATGTTTATCTTTCAGATCATGCTTCTGATTAATTCTTTCCCTGCAGCGATGTTTGGTAATTGCTTTTGAAAATGCTTCTGGTTGAATCCAGTAATCATGGACTGATCTAATCTTTGGTGACCTCAATATGATGAGATATGGGTGCATGCATGATGCTGGGAATTGCTTTAATGCTTTCTATTTGTTTGCAATTGGTAGGCCTTGTAACATTCCCTAGAGAAGGAGTGGATTGAATTTGAAATTAGCTTGAGCATCATAATTTCGGTTTAAACCGGTTTGGAAGAGAAAAAAACTGAACCGAACCAAAATTAATCGGTTTGAACCGGTTTTCGGTTCAGTTCGGTTCAAAAACTAAAAAAAATTCGGTTTGGTTTTTTTTATCCAAAACCGGACCGAACCGAAAATGCTCAGCCCTAATCGGACTAACTCTTTATGTTTACTATTCAAGCCTTTCTTGTTAGAGTTTTTTTTTATAGAAAAATTACCATGATCATCTTATAGTTTACTCAATTTTACAATTTACTTTCATTATCTCAAAAATTATAGACAACATCTTGAGCTTTATAAGTTCATAACATTTTACATAACACAAAAAAAAAATCAACAAAAAAATCTTTGACGCATCAAATTAATGAAAAATCCACTATAAAAAATTCAAATATTCACACATCAAAACACACACAAGCGGCAAGCAAGAAACACTATCATAATTCTTCAAAAATTCTCCATCAATAAAAATTCTTGAACCCAAGTGCTAAAAATTCTTGAACCTAACTGCTAAAAACTATTCAACCCAATTGCTAAAAATTCTTCATCTCATCTGCAAAAATATATCAATCACAGTGCTAAGATTCCAACAACCAAACAGTGGCTAAAATTTGAAAACTGCATTGTTTGACCAACAAAGATATCATCTTGATCTTAAGGCCAGATTTTTTTATCTTGTATTCTGTGTTATCTTGATTTTTCTTCATATAAGGATACGCCACAACCTTTATCATCCATCTATTGAATCCAAAATGCATTATAGAAGATCAACAATAGTTTTCTAAATGCTCAATCAAACAAAAGTACCAAGTAGGAATGATCAAATAAGAAAAAAAAAAAGATTAGGGTTCTTTGACTATGAATGTCATGCAGTGAATGGATTAGAGAAAATCATATTGCAAAATTCAGAGTTGTCAGACATGTCATGTGTCTTTTATTTTTTTTAAATAAATATAAGAACAACGCAACAAACAATAAACATTTTTATAATATGTAAGATAGATTGTGGCAAACAATTCAACATGTTTAGCTTAGTTGCTTTGATATTCTTTATAGTTTTTAAACCTAACCTCATAGTTGACCTGGAACAAGTCATGGGTCATGTGGGTTACCCTAAGTTAACACAAATGAAACCCGACTTGGCCTAGGTCCCGTGTACCCACATACCAATATATTTTATGCATTTATTTAACATACATATCAATCTACAATACTTGAAGTAATATATACCCAATAAGTGTTCAAATTCATTTAATTTTTATCTTACTACCAACTTTTAGGTCCGTTTAATCCATATTTGAAATTTGTTCTAACTATTAATCTCAAGCACATATATTATATCACTAATACAATTTACAAAGTCAATTTAATTACATTATACACAAATTCAACATTTTTCTTTCCTATATATTATCGACTCTTTTTAATGAAAAATCCTATGTTCATTCTTCTAACTCATTTCATTCTTCCAACTCATTAAGTCTTCACACAACCATCCTAGCATCTATTTTATTTTTATCATATTTATTCATCATAATTTTTTCCCAAAATACGACAACTAATACTTTCTTCACATGCAAATAATATACAATTTTCAGCACAACTAAAAGGTCATTTTAACATAATCTTCCATTCATATGCATCACAAGGACACACATATTCATAAGTCTTAAAAAACTCCTATCATTTGCTCGTTATCCATATATGGCCGATTCTATGAGAAATTGTTTTTCCTTGGTTTATTTCAAATTTTCCTATAATCTCTTTTTTTTTTACCATTCTCATGCTAACATAATTGATTTTCTTTAACATATTCATTTCCTAATATTTCTCAAAAACCCTAGAATCCAATTTTAGGGGTTTTCCATTCTTTCTTTCTTAAGTAAATAAAACACCAAACTAGTTGATAAAAAAAATACCAACCAAGTTTTGAGTTTGGTTTATGGGTTTCTTATCAAAACTTTTGTCCTTTCCTTCTCCTTTTCCTTTCAAAGTTTCTTGTTTCTCTCTCTAGTCTTAACTATTATCAAGCTTGTTCTTCTTTATCTCTAGTACTTCATGAGTTTTTTTTCCTATCATGCTCACTCTTAATCTTTCACAACTCATCATTAAAGAGCATGACCTTAAATTTGGTAAGAAACATGAGGGGAAGATTATGTTCTACTCTCTTAGCTATTATCGGCCCTAAAGAGGATAAGATAAAAGAATTTTCGGCTTAGTTACCAACTTACCCTTACTTAATTCCTTAATTATTTATTTGTTATAGACTATTTGGTCAACAATACTATTTTTCAAGGCCTTTCCAAACTCATATTGCCCTGAGATTTAACTTAAGATAGAAAAATAGGTCTAAAGACTCATCATAAAATTTCAGTTTGATACAATATTCGGATTGAGAGATATGTTTAATATCGTAAAACTAGATATTCGGTAATTTTACATCAAAAATCGGAATTTACTACTTATACATTTCATTTGGTTTGAGAGGGAGGGAAAAAAAAGAAAATTTTGTAAGAACTCATTCCCCCTTTACTTACGGTGCCTTTGGTTTCTTAAGAAGGAGAGGGAGATAACTTTTTCCTCTAATTATGAAAATATCGTTAGTTTAATTCCTCGTATGTATTCTTATACGATCCATGGATTTTTATTTTTCTTGTTTAGATTTAAATTGTTAAGGTTTTCCGCTAATTTACCTGGAATTTTTCTACATCTCATAATAAAAATTTCCACTAATTTTCTTATTTTTCAGTAGAAAAGTAAACTATTAAACATGGATTTAAAAGTTTAAGCTTGGGTTTAAATCCCAGGTCATACAGGTCACGGATCAACCCACTGGATTAGGTCTGGTTTTAAAACAATGGTATTCTCAAATTTTATAACTATCTTCATGTATTGATCACATGTTTTTGGGTTGTGAACCATTAAGGTGACTCTATCTAGAACTTTATCAACTCTGACAAATTTCTATTTGAGGTATATTTGCAAAAAATCATATTCATCTACTTTCTTAATTTTTAGTTTAGCATCTCTAAAACCAATATGTTTCTGTCGGAAGTTAAAAAATTAAAATCCTTCCTCATTTTAACAATGTTAATATAAGTTGCAAAACATAAATTAAACATGTTATAGAAAAAGATTTAAAAATTAGGTTTCTGTGAATAGTATCCATAATTTTTAATTTGGGGATTTTTTAGGGTTTTCAAGATAACAATATTGATTGTTTTCCCACTAGCAAAAATCCCTCTAGGATTCTGAATATCGATGTCTAAACAAAAAAAAATTTCTAGTTTTTAAGCTTAGGATCTACGAGTTCAATAATTAAAAACTTAGGCTTTTTAGTTAAGTCGAGTCATAAAACCTATATTCTAATGAGATAAAAATATTTAACAAAAACTATTATCGAAGTCCTGATTAAAAAAAAACAATTAGAACATACCTTTTTATTGTTTAGTTCTAAACAATAAATGTTAGAGAGATGATGATATTTCAAAAGTTGGTGATGAGAAGAGACAACTCATTTCTAAGATAATTGATGATAAACAATAAAATTTATAATTTTATAATTGATTTAGGTTTAGTTTAGACTCTAAAAAAAGAGAATTTTGATTATAAAAAGAGAGAAGTCAAAAATTAAAGAAATGAAAGGTTTATGGTGTCGTTTAGTTGTTTTTCTAATATAATATATATGGTTTTATTTTGGTCATTTAAATAGATTTGAAATTTTTTTTGACTGATAATGTTTTCGTAATTTTTGAAACAATAGAGGTAAGATGTAAAATTAAGTAAACTATATAATAGTCATGGTAAGTTTTTCCTTTTTTAACTTGAGAATTTTGGAGACGTATTGCATATATGGGTTTGTTTGTCCTTTTTTATATATATTTTAATTCATTCCTCTTCTTTTTTCCCTCAAGATTATAAAGGAAATATAAACTATGGTTATCCTTCATAGAGAGAAAGATAAGCGGCAATTGGATCCATATATCAGTTTACATCAGTAATTGGAGTCTGTTTAAGAGTGTGGTAAATGTTGCGTCTCAAAGTGTTTTTCACTTATAAATACATAAAAATATATATTTTTATTTTTTAAAATTTATTTTTGACATCAGCACATCAAAACGATTCAAAAACAAAAAAAAAATTAAATTTTTTTCAAAAATGCGATTCAACCCCTCTCCCGAACAGGTTCTTAATATATAAGATTCAGTAAACAGGAACCCCGTGCACAAAGAAGTTAAGAAGAGGGTTTAAATTATGCAAATTATTGGATGAAGGACGGTATTAAAAGAACACCAAAAATACAAGGATGCCACAAGCTAATTAACTCGAAGTGTGTGCAAAGGCAAAAGAGGCAAAAATATAATGTATTATACCTAACCAAAAGGGGTCGAGAGAATTTCTCTCTATTAGATGCCTAATGAGAATTTTCATCATCCTATCTTCCATTAAAAATGTTTAATGCCCTACTTTAGACGAGTTTTGCCAGATATTTTGAAGTCACCAAACTAACCTTCCTTTGTATTTTGTTCAATTACGAGTAAATTTCTACAATTTCAAGGTACAATATTTAATTTTGAATACTTAGTACAATAATTTCACTAATAGCTTGTTAATTCTAAACCACAAGATTAGAGACAATATATTATAATAGATATATTACTTAGCCAGTTATGTAGACTTTAAAGACAGTTAAAGAATGGCTTAACTATATACGGAGGTTGACCGGGAGTATGGTAGTTGTATTTTTTACTCGGAAATGCATCAAAATAATATATATTTTTTTAAATAATCATGTTTGACTACAACACATCAAAACGATATAAAAATATAAAAAAATAAATTTTAAACAAAATAAATTAAATTTTAATTCATTTTTATTTGAATTGCAAATCCAAATGGAAGAAATCAAGTACACAATCGAACACGACCTTGCTTGTTTTTCCGTTTCAAAAGCGTTTTTGAAAAAAATTAAAATTTTTTTATTTTTTTTCTTTGCTTCAAATTAATATTTTTTTGGTGTTTTCAGATCATTTTGATATGCTGGTGTCAAAAATAATTTTTAAAAAATAAAAAATATATTATTTTGATGCATTTCTGAGTGTAAAACACTTTGAAAAACAACCGCAACCACACTCTC
>Ga0325410_1003004_pt1 | contig 18950 bp, 10 predicted proteins | sample PopdelMetagenome_16_FD_206182 | JGI IMG/M metagenome (GOLD analysis project Ga0325410, IMG submission 206182) | Populus deltoides microbial communities from Bellville, Georgia, United States - Xylem-PdIQD-R3 | ecosystem: Host-associated > Plants > Phyllosphere > Stem > Wood/Secondary xylem... | reverse complement strand
GTTCATTAAATTCAAACCAATTATGTGAATCCAAATCCAATTGACCTATTGCTCATCCCTCGAGAATAGGCTAGTGTTAAATCGCTGACTGCCTACGTGACCAGTTCAACAGTGCGGTTGCTTCGCCCAAGCCAGCTTGACTGATTAGGATAACATCCTTACAAGCATGAAACATGCCTAGTAATTAGCTTAAATCAACTCAATTCACCTCTAGTTATTTCTTTGCATGTGGAAGCTTGACAGGACAACCACAAGGCACAATCAACCACCTAATTACTAGGTGCTGATCATGCCATAATCAACCACCTAATCTGCAGTTCATCTCTCCTGGAAATCTAAATCTTAGAATCATCCACACCAAAAGATTAGCAAAATAAAGTTAATCAGGATAGGGAAATTTACAGCACTCATGATGTACATATTTGAGAAGCCAGAGTGTTTTGAACTACAACAGTGAAAGATACATGGAGTTTGTTTCTCAACCCACAATTTCAATGGGAGAGTTGACAAATATCAAATAACGAAAATCCGATTGCAAATGGAATTACACAGGCAGGAAAGCTGCGCTCTAAACTAGTAAAATAATCCTTTGATCACACCAATGCTTGATAAAAATCTCTGCACATATATATGCTAAGTGGGTAACAAACTCTTGCTTATTCATATACTGCTGTAAGAACGTGAACTGCGGTGGCTTAGACTACGATCTTTCTTTAACAATGCCTCCAGATTCTGAAAGCATTTCAGTGGTCTCACCTGTGCATTTTACCCAAAAAAAGGGAAAAAAAAACCGTTAGTTCTACAAAAACAGTAGTGTCAAAGGGATAAAATGCTCTCCTAAAGAACCAGAACTTGAAAAATGTAGCTCCCAAGAGAAGGTTCAATTCATAAATTTAAGAGTATCATTTTTCAATATTTATTATCAAAACTAGTACTCATAGCACCAAAGAATAACATAACGGAAGACTCTAATGTATTAATCCCACCAGGGGCACTCAGAATAAAGCATTTATAGCAATTCAACACTGAGAAATGATTAGTTATTCGCGGGAACTGCTTCAGAGACAGTCAGATAAAGTGTAATGTCAAAATTGTGGTTACTCATCAGGTAAAGTACAGTATCCCCAGACACAAATTCAGAGGAGAAACCTTCCAACGCCTCTTATGACCTATACTGTTTTGAATGGCATCCAGTCTTGTTAGTATCTGCCTGAAAGTTGGTCGCTTAGCTGGATTCTCATGCCAGCACTCCTGAATTAACCTGTGAAATGAAGACAGCGTCATGATTTCTCTATCCCATAACTGATCTCAATGAAAGATCAGTTGACATTGAACAATCTTGACAGTAGAAGTGGAAGGTATCAAGCAATTCAATTTTGTGAGAAAACTATTTATAATAGAACACACAATTTGTGATAATGAAGATATTTTATAAACCTGTCTATAGATGTTTCTACAGTGACCAGCATTTGATGAATTAGGAAGTGATTGGTTCAGGATCATAGATTGCTCAGGGTTCAATTTTAACTCAAGTAGCTATTTATCTAGAATCATTCCAAATGGAAAGTTGACTCAAAAATCTTGTGTATAAACAAAAAGAAACACAATTTCATGTTAGGTTTGAATTGTTTAAAATTCAATGGAATTCAAACTAGTGATATGATATGAATTCAAATTCAATTCACTCCTTTCTCGAATTGATTCCAAAATGGAAAGTAGATTAAAAAGATCTTAAGAAATAAGAGTTGACAATTCTTAAGAATACCATGACACCATCTTTTCTGTCTTGGTGAGTCAAGGCATTGTCAGACAGTCATTGTTTACATGCAGAAATGTTTGGGTTTGGCCATGGTTCCAGGACTTCTTAGTAATGCAATTCACAGATTCTGGTAGTAGACTTTTAAAGAAGCTTTAAGTCAGCATGCTTCAGGTTCTGCCTCATGAAGCCTCTAGACTGAGTTTCAACTCATGAGAAGTTATTACATCACTTGTGCTAGTCAATGTGGAATTAATTGAAGATCCATCCTAGACGAGCACCACCTTTTGCTTAAAATTTCTTTTGTTTTAATGTTTGCTTATGTTTACTAGTGGTTCTTATTAATGATGTGTCGTACATGTATAATGTTTTCATACCAAATCCAATTATAGAAAAATACGATGTCAGATTCCACAGTTAGTTTAAGAACAATTGCAATAAACTCAACGCTCTAAAAAAGAACAAATCTCATGTAAAAAGAGCCCCTAAGACAGAATGGCATACTCTTTAAGTCCATGTGCATAGGACTTTGTTGGAGCTCTAAAAGGCGGACGCTCTTTTGCTGCATAAGCTGAAGGAACCTCATGTTCTTGTTTAGCAGAAAATGGTGGGCAGCCTTCAATCATCTAATGTATATTAGATAACAAATGTCCATAGTCAAAGATTTAAAATAAATCATAAAATCTATCAAAGATCAAGAATAAATGAGGTTGCATGTATATGCTTTGTCGAATTGTTGAGGCGCTAAGCATGAGCTCTGGGTGCACAGTGAGAAAATGCTCTAACATATACAAAGGCCCATTATTACAAGAAGACCTGTAATGATACGACTGAGAAGTCTTTACCTCCTGTAGGATTAAAGCAAAGGAAAAAATATCTACTTTAGTATCATATTCTTCATTTTTGAAAACCTCTGGAGCCACATACCGCCCTGTCAATGACAAAACAAACATTTCCATAACAATATTCATCTAACTAGTCAACTACAGGAATATGGATCAATTAATACATACAAGAAAATAGCTGGCATGTAGGAAAGGCATTTGGTTTTGCAACTTCCAAAATAAATGAGGTTCATAAAGATGAAAATGCCACACTTACAGGAATTGTCAAGACTAATTAGAGGTTTTTCTTCTTTAACTGTAAGCAACTTGCTAATTCCAAAGTCTGCGACTTTCAGATGCCCAGAATCATCCCGCAATATATTTCTGTTATCTTGCTCATAAGCAACATAAAAAGGTGCTGACAATGTCAGCAAAATTGAGGAATCCAATGAATTTTAACTGGAAGTTCCACTATAGTCATAGATATGTGTGCATGTCAAATAAAAAAACCAGCCTAAGTTGAACAAGAAAACTTACGAAGGCTCAAGATCACGGTGAATTATTGGTACCGGCTTATTCTCATGCAAGTAATTCATTCCCCTGCAACATTTGCAGAAATGGAAGAGTTCTTTCAAGACTGTCATCAGAGAGTGAAGTGAAAGGCAAACAACTAACATTTTCATCTTCATCTCCATCAACCAAAGCATGTCACACATCTTGAAGGTTTTGTTTTACAGTAAAATCTAACACTATATATCATCCATACAAGAACTTAAAATCTTAGTGATGGGGGATGAAGGGAAACAACGGGAATTAATTTTTATTTATTTAAGAATTTTAATATTTTATTATTATTTTAGATTTTATTATTTAGGAAAATTAATATTCATTAGTTATTAGTTAAATTAGGATTTTAGTTTCCTTCTTGAATTAAGTTTCCTACTTTGTTTGGTTTGGTGCATGTAAATAAGCACCTCAACATTAGTTATTTTAAGAATATATCATTAATGATTGAAACAAAGACTTTGAATGTTCTTCAAAATTAAATGCGTCTCTCTTGTGCTGATTCCCTAGGATCAAATGCGTCTTAGTTTTGTTCCCTTCATGACCAAGAATGTTGACTCTCTTATTGGTGAATTTTGGTTACTGTTCTAAATTAGCCTCCTTGTTGGTGATCTTGTTTTTTTTATTCTACATCAATTTGGCTAGTCCTACATCACATAGGCATCACTGTCCAATTTTTTAACCATTTACATAAAATAAACGAGACTCCAAAACTTTAGTATTTCTCAAATGATTGTTAAATTAGTGGAAAAACTATATGCTATACATTGAACAATCAAAGTTTTGAAAATTAAAAAAAAAAAAACTTTAGGCAATAAATCATGTATTTATTCCAGGCTTGGAGACCAGTTTTATATCCTAATATGTTTGACAGCAGAACTGTAAAAATCTTCGAAAGTACAAGCCAATCATGAGATTTTTAGTCTTGAATCACAATTCTTGAATATATGATACTCTCCTAGCTATTCATTTGATTGACATTTTCTTCAAGCAGACAAAGTTATATAGCTAAAAAATGTTATTTATAGTTCTTAGTGGGTCAGTCACTAATGTATAAGCATCAAATCAAAAAATGATTGCTATTTGAAACACATTAGATATTCAGAATAATAATAAACTCCAAGAAAAAGGAGGCCTTTTATGGGGGGTGGGAGTGTAAACACCAAAGATTTACAAGCCCACTATACATTCTTTATTTTAGACTTGAAATTTGTATTTACACTGCATTAATGGGAAAAATAAAAATAATAAATAATAACAGACCTTGCAATATCAAGTGCAAGTCTCACAGCTGCTATTGGTTTTAATGCTCCTTTTCTTTTCAAGAATGCACAAAAATCTCCCTGTAATATTAATGGAAAACAAAAAACTACAAATGTTAATTTTATGATATAAGATTTCATGACTTGAACATCTAAAAGCATTTTTATCTCTTAATTTCTTCTGGAAAAATAAAGATTCATAGATAGATAGATAGATAGATAGATGTCACCACAGAGAAAATGCAGATCCACCACTCTGCTGATGTGAAAGAGCAGAATTGACCTATTTACTAAGTAGAAGTAAATATTTACAAAGATCTAGTCTCTAATTTCAATACAAGTGAATTTCAGGTTAGAAGGAAGGATGCTAAGAAGAGAAATGGAGGATGGTCTTCCCATCCTTACTTAGAAATCAAATCCAAAGGACAAATCCATCACACATGAAGCAGAAATTTTCACAAGGATCTACCATTAGTGCTATTAAGTTTGTTTAAGAAATCATATCCACATGGGTGCATGTATATACCAGAAACAAGTTGACTTCAAAGGAGGGCTCATCAGGGGAACAAATTTATCATCATCAAATTCAATAAAGCATTAAGAAATAATGATCATAAATAAGAAAGAAGCAGACAGGAAAAATAAAACCACAATAACTGGCATTGAAAATGATACATAACAACCAGCAAAAAGAATTATACACAAATAATAGAGTTGTGGCAATAACAAACATCCAGCAGAAAACAATAAGAATGAATAAGAGTGGAAAAATGCCACTCCCATGGTGAACGACAGAATTGAAGAACAAACCTTGGGTAAATATTCAGTCACAATCATCATTGGACTACTTTGAGTAACAGCACCCAGAAACTGGACCACATTTGGATGCCGTATTTTCTGAAGCAATGCAAGTTCATCTCTGAATGCTCTCCTGTGCAAAACTAACTGTCAAGATAACCTAAGTGTACAAAACTAAGATACTATTAAGAAAAAAGGTTCAGGGTATAGATAACCCACACTTTATCCTCGTCCGAAAGCACCTCCTCACCAAGCTTTTTAACAGCAACCTGAATTCCTCGCCATAATGCTACGCAAAAGGTTCCCTGTGGCATATTTCACGCAATCAACTTGAAAATGAGATGTGTTTCAAACAGGTCAAATACAGCCTGACCATAGAATTAGCCAAAACACCTCAGATATCTTATCTAAAATATACATGTTCATTACCTAATATGCTCATTACCTAAGTAACTCATCATTGTATTCTTACTCAGCTCGAACGCTTACAGTAGAGGGATACAAGCCACTTATATATATATATAAGAGTTTCACTCAGAAAATCATCTACAAAGTTTAAATTCAAGTTGTAACATTTGACAATAAGTATCAACACAAGAAGAAACTGACATTGATCTTCACAACATTAACATAAGAAGCAATAAAATACTAGCTCGAAGAGGTCTGTGAGCAATGTTATCAGAAGACAAACAGAAGCTCATAAGTTCCAGAAGGTGAAAAAAGATATGGGGAACAAGTTACCTTAGTTAATTCCACACTGTTAGTAAAATCCAGTTCGTCAGGATTGATTTCATATTCCGGGACCTCACGTGCATGCTTAACGTGCATAGGAGCCATCTACATGAACAGAACAGATCCAAGACACAATAAGAAAAACAGGTCAAAAGTAAACTGATGCATCATGTAAACAACAAAACTGATAACATACCAGAGGTTTTGCACCACGTTTCTCCAAGAGTTTGATCACATCATGGTTTTTGTAAAATATAGCATCTGCAAGAGGCTGTTTAAGCAACATCAGTTTACTGAGAAAAAGAAAAGAAAAAAAAACTCTTGACTATCAGTTAAACAACAAACCAAACGATACATTTTAGTATTTAAAAAACCCCAGGAATGCTCGGGTTTGTAATGCTCTCCGTGCAACTGGAGAATTTGAAAGCACCCCATATCTTACTACCTAGCATCAGCAACAGAACCCACTCCAAACTGGCAATATGAAACCCTTGGGCTCAAAACAAAATGCTTGAGCAAATTGCCTGTGCTAACTCAAATGGCATACACCGCATGCCTCCTCCAAATTAACAACAAAATTATTTAACACAAAGCAAAATTCCTAACTTCATAATCCACAAAGTCTATCTACCCATAGGCTTGTTAGGAATCAAACTCAAATCTCGGGCCGAACAACATCATCAACCCCAAAAAAAATATTAAAAAAAAAAAGTTCAGCCAACCAGCAATCTAATCTCTCAAAACAACTATTTCAACAATCTGAAGAAACCCAAATCAGAAAAACAAAATCATTATCCAAATACATACAGTGCTACCCCAACGATCCTTGGGGTCAATTTCGGCCCCATGATCGAGCAAAAGATCGACAACTTGAGTGAGGCCTTGACAAGAAGCAATATGAAGGGCAGTACGGCCATCAATATCACGAAAATTAACATCAACATCAGAATTCACCAAATCTTTGATCCCTTCTAGATTTCCTTCATTAGCTAAGTACATTAGCCTCACTCCTGGATCAACTCCATCCATATCAACATCAGATTCTTCTCGGTCTCTCTCCGGTGCTAGTGACGATTGCTTTCCTAACGTAAACCTCAATGGATTCTTCCCTTCCATTATTTTGAAAGAAGAAGATTTCGTGGGGCTGGTTAGGAAGGAACGATGGAAGGGCAATTTGATACTCTTTTCTCTTCTGTCGCTGACTGCTTAGAACCCTAAAATGGAGAAGGAAGCAATGTTGGCTTTAGCTATACACGCGTGAATCATTCAAATTCGGAATCTTTTTCCTTATCTTTTTTTTCCCCAAAGAAAGAAATGTGAATTTAAATTGGAATGTGTGATTCACGCGATTACGTGCGCCTGTGATGACAATTGTGATGTAAGCGTGAAAGGAAGGAGGCGGTTGCCTGCGGAGAGCCTCAAACGACGCCGGTTTCCGTTTCAAGATGGAGTCCACTTGTTGATAAAGAAAGACGGAGAGGTCATGCATGCATGTCATGTGATGGGGTAAATATAATATGTTATAGGTTTTATTTTATTTTTTTAACTTTAGCGAATCAAGAACAAATAAAAAAAATATAAAGAAAATAATAATTTAAACGGCGGAAATGTCGGCAATGTCAATTGTCAACTTAAAGATGGATAAGATCACGTGGAAAAACTTAAGATCCAAGTAAGCAACTGATATCAAGCTCATCTTTGCTGGGAAATGCTGGCCATCCTCGCAGTCAACATAAGACCTAGTAGTAATTGGCGTTATCTTCTCCCTTCGCAAGTCAGTGGCCCTTGTTAGGGTTATTTCATTCGCTTAGACCGGCACCCCATTCTAGAGATGCTTTACTTTGTATTCACATTTCTGTTCACAATATCCATTTTCGGCTTCATCTTCGTGGAAGGAAGACGACCCGTGGAAAACTAGGCCAATTTGCTTGCCGATATTTTTTTTCCATAAGAAAAGTAATTAAGAAACATATTTCAAACATGAATGAGTTGAAAATATATTTTTTTAAGAAAAGTAATTAAGAAACATATTTCAAACATGAATGAGTTGACAATATATTTTTTTAAATTTGATTTTTTTTAAAAGGACATTAACAAGAGAAAAATAATTAAAAATTACAAAAGAAGCATGCAAATGGTTGAAATGCATTGAAAACATGGTTTTTTATATTTTTTTTGCTTTTTTTTTTGGATTTCTAGCAACATATTTTGAAAAGGAGGATAAAAAATTCGGTTATAACAATTATCCTTCTCTTTACAACGTTTATGATATAAAGTCTTGTAAAAGATTTTGTATAGTAAGTTTGTAGAGAAAAAGATGTTGTTTTATCTTTTAAGATGGGTACAATTGTTTACGTGACCAACCTGTATGTGAAAAATATGAATATTTCTTGAAATGATATCATTGATCTGGATGACCTACCTGTTTGTGAAATTTTAAAAAAAATAAAAATTATCTTGTTGTATCGGATGACTTGCTCGCTTGTGAGAAAATTGAATTTTTTTCAAGATAATCTCATTGTACATCAAGATAGTCTTATTGCACCGGATGACATATGGTCTCATTATGCTTCAAGATTGTCTTATTATACTAGGTGATCTACTCTCTTATGAAAAATTTATAACCTTTTCAAGATGGTTTCATTGTATTAAACGACCAACCCATCAGTGAAAAAATTAAAGATTTTTTAAGATGGTTTGAAATACCGACATGGAAACGATTGGTTGCTCGTTAATGCTAGACATGAACGATATGTCGCTTAAGATATCAGTTTTGACATTAAACCACTTGACCTATCACCTAGCCACTATTCATTTTTTTCCACTTTTAAAACTAAAAAAAAAAAAGACCTAGTCAAGTTCATGGCTTTCAACCTATGGTTCAACACCATCTTCCCACAAAAACACATTAATCTCGCACCCAATCAATGAACATGATCACGACCTACAATTTTAACCACTCAGATCTTCTTTTTTTACCCCCAAAACTCCTTCTAGATGCAACAAAAGACCTTCCACACACTAGATAAAAAATACAAGTTGTCTATGCCTCCCCATGCCTGCTACAAAGTTGGACATGTTTTAGTCCTCAACATCAATCAAAGGTCATCATCTCTTATTAAGTATCAAAGGTTAAGATATTGCCAACACATATCTCTAGATTCTCCCTCACTTGCCTATAAACCCCTTATAAAATCCTAAATCAAGCAGCGAGGGAGAGGAACAAGAATAAAACCTTTAAATAAAGACATTGTAATTCTAACCCTAGTCTTCACCTTCTTTCAATACTTCAAAACCCTTCTGTCACAAACTCCAACTATTTAACGAATAAAAGCCAAGTCAATTCATTCTCACCTCTAACCATTTTACCTTAGTTTCAAAAGTTGTAACGTTTAAGACATTAAAGCTTCGATGAGATAAGGTGTAGTAAAATGAAGGATTTTTCCACTTATTTTTAGTGTTGTAACTGTATAGTCCCTTAAGTTTTTTTCTCTTTAGGAAATGAACATTAAAGCCTTTTAAGTATCAAGGTTCACGTCAGAGGAGTTTAGCATATAGGTATGATTTCTCTCTTTAACTTGTTTTATGATGTGGTGAGTTGATAATACCACATTTTAGTTTAAAATGATCTGTCATTTTAGGATTTATCTAGGCAAGGTCAAGAATTGTTATGAACTCTTTCTAACACATATGTTTCTTATTATTAAAATAAGTTATAAACTATAAAAGAGAGTGGTGGTGTGTCCATTTGTTTATTTTCTTTTCTTGACAATAATATAAGTTCCATTTAAGACAAAAGGTTTTTTTACTTTACTATGAGTTCTATCTTCATAACTAAACATGTTCTGTCATAAGATGTTTGTTGTCTTTTCATGCCATTTTAGGTATAATGTGATATAGTTTGAAAAGGAGGGTCGTGAACTTAGAAAGAGATATGGATACACATTGGTTAAAATCTATATTTTATGGTTAGAGAGGTTATGCTTAAGTTGTGAAGGTTAATAATGTGAACCTCATAGATTTAAAGATCTAGAAATCCATAGTTAAATTGACTCTTTCCAAAAAAGCTAAATTTAGGCTTGTAATTGAGCTTGACACGATGATAATCTATACCAAGGCATCAAAAATATAGAAACCATACCTTCATCTAACACCTATAAAGAGATGCTAACAAAAAGTATAGAACATGTTATGAAGTTTGATTAATTATTTGATAAGTAAGAGTAGTTCAATAAAGAACCAAATTAAGAGAATTCATCTCTCACATATAACAGATGGGACAATGATGTATTGTCCAACTTCAAAAAATAATGTCTTATAAAATAATATTTATACTTGAAATAAATTAAACCCTAGATGACATAATAGGCTAACATAAACTCAAATTAAAATAAGGCCCAAACTATCTTAAATAAGGCAACATGAATAATAATAATAATAATAATAATAATAATAATAATAATAATAATAATTTTTGAAAAATAATGCTAAGTAGTCGCACAATATGGATAAGAAGAAATAATTATTGAATGAAATCTTTGCTTAAAAAAGACCTTTAGCCGAATAGGTTATGATGCTGCCACCTGGAATCCAAAACAAACAAGAAAATAATTCTTCCAACCCTTTTATCTGGCTCACAAGCCATCTAAGTATCCAGCCTCTAATGATAATCTACATGAACCACCAATAAGAAATCGCATAAAACCTTTTAGAAAAGAAAGATTGTTATACATTTGAGTGTTAGCTTTTTTTTGTGTGTTTCAAGTATTTCTATAATTAATGTAGTTTTTCTTCGTGTATAGAAAATAAAAGACATAAAATTTTATTTATAGAGAAACCTAAAAACATATAAATGACAATATCGATTTGTCTCTTAAATAATATCACATATGTTATTTCAAAATAATTCAAGAAATTTATCCAATTAGGTCCCTGCTTACCGACGAATAAATTTTTTTAAAATAATATCTCTTAATAAGATTTTTTTAAAAATATTTTTAAATAATTACCAACGGAATTACATACGGTATTTTTCTGAGGGAATTACAGACAGAATAAAGCAGGTAATTTTTTTTTACTCGCTTTTTCCGTCAGTAAATCCATCGGTAATAATTTTTTTTATTACTAACAGACTTACCGATGGATAAAAAATTACCGACGAAAGATTCACCGAGAGAGCATTTTCATCGGTGATTTTATTGGTAAATTAATTACCAACAGAATAATAGTGCAAATACCAACGGGAAATTCCGTCGGTAAATCTAAAGATTGTGGTAGTGTGTATAATCAAAACAAAAGCATAATATTACTCAATTCAATTTTCAATTTACATCTTATAGTAATTTAAGAAATTTAATTCAAGCCAAATCTCATACTCAATACAAATATGCATGAATACACTAGAGTCAATGCGTAGACAAGACTCTATCTTAACTTGTTTACACTTAAAATTCCATGTAACAATTGACAACAACAATAACAGAAACCAACATTATACGGCAAAAAACAAAAACAAAAAAAAATTCTTGGGAACATCTTTAACTTGACATATCACCACAACTATTAGCTGGCTCCATCTTCAGGACTGAGCCAGCCGGCGAATATCGAACGGGTATGCATCCGATGCAGATTGTGCACTGTAAGATCTCCTTCCAATAATTACGTTTGCTGCCTCAGTCGGGTGAAATGCATCCCAAAACACATATTGGTCCCTATTTCGGCATGGATTTTGCAAAGGTAGACATGTAATTTGGCCATTATTCCTCCCAACACCGCAACATCCAGCATTTGTAACAGTAAAACCTGAAATTAACAAGCACAAAGCAAATTAAGCAGGTGGCCGGCAGGTCCCGGTGACCTGATGGTCAATCCAGTGACTCAACATCTCGGAGTCTGTCGTCCCAGTCCGGATCACTGAAAAACAGAGACTTCTAGAGTTTAATACGTTGAAAGCTAACGGGATATTTACCAAAAGTTGCAGGTCTGTTTATTATATCTTGAAAGATCCCATAAGCATTGATGTAGATAAATCTCGCATCAGGAGTATTGCCGTTGAACTGAGCAACAAGAGATCTGAGCTTATTATTGAAAATCTGGTTGGCAGAATTAATTTTCTGAACACAAGTTCTCCCATCAGGACTATTTTGGGCCAATTGACTTGGGCTGCATCCTATCTGACCCACGCCAATCAACACAAACTTCCTGGCTCCATAGGTGTACAAAATCTGCACCAAATCAAGTAAACATTAGCGAGTCCCAGAAAAATTACCTCTTCGTTTCTTGAAATAACACACCGAATTTATTTAAAGAAAAAAAACTGACCTTCAATTGGTCAGTATATTGTTGGATAAGAACATTAGCATATTGCTCTGGAGTATATTGGCGGCTTGATGAGTAAATCTGAGGCATGAAATAATTGTTAAGGTAATCATTGCTGCCTAGTCCAATTGAGAAAATGCACCTGCTTAGATAATTTGCTGCTGTGTCCTCGTCCCCAAGTATGTTCACAATTTGTGAGACCGTATTCTGGTAGTTTCGTACTTGACCACTAAAACTAATTCGATCTCCCTGGAAAAACCAAAGACTGGTAATTATATACCTAACAATCAAGCTATAAAATGAGTATTAATGATATATAATAAGTAGTTGGTTAATAATTACGAGTTGTTGGCCGGTTTCATCTCTAATTCCGGCAGCAGCAGATGCATAATTCACTCCTCCGAGAATAGCTCGGCCCCTTGCTGTAGCATAAGGTGGAATGTAGTTGCGGAAGCCCAGTTGCTCAGCTGTTCGAAATAGAGGATATATGTTAGCTGCACTCGATCTTTCCTTTTGCTTTGACGACGACATACACACCATGGTATATACAAATAAAGAGTTGTAATTCAACCAAGTTTAATGTCAATTCTCTAGATGTTTTGAGTTCAAACCTTTATATATATATATATATATATATATATATAAAATAACATCTACTATTACTTTTGTAATATTTGAACATTTTAACATGTGGGGCTAAAATTATATTTTTAAAAATTTAAAAATAATTTTAAAAAAATAAAAAATAATATTTTAATATATTTTTAAATAAAAAACATTTTAAACTACCACCAACACTTTCAAACACGTTTTATTGCCTAAAATGTGTATAATTGGCATTAGTTTATTTTGAATTTCTCATGGAGTCAATTGTATGACTAGACGTAAGCGACCAATATCATTTATTCAATTTCTTTTTCTAGCAAGCTTAGCTTAATGAGATTCTCTCTATCCATCCACAAGGAAAAAATGTTTCCGAGTTCAAATGCAAGGTCAAATATACATGGGGAGTTGAGAGTAGTACTGAGAGAGCCGGGAGAGAAGTAAGAGCTGCTACTTACCAATGACATCAACCGTTGTTCTGCCATTGCAAAACCTTCCGGTCGGTCGTGGAGGCCGGAAGTCAATCCCGTAAGGCAAATAATCAGCTCTAGCCAAAGATGAAAGCTGATTATTATTGCCATTATCAACCAACGAATCCCCGAAAATAAAGTAGCCAGGAACTTGCTGCGCTCTAGCCCCATATGGTTCTGAAAGCAAAACTACTGCAAAAATCACACCCACCACCCAACATTTCTTTAGCACCCCCTCCATTAATTAATCAAAAAAGTTTGATATAAGGAAAGATGATGAAGAAGAGGTAAGGGTGTGATGTCCTAGAAGACTAGACTGGGGAAGAGGTGTGTGTGATGAGTTTAAATGCAAGTACTATATATATATATATAGATGGGAGTGACAATGGAGATCGCGTCAAGAGATTCAAAAAAAGAAAGAAAGAGTGAAGCCATGGAACTAGAGGGTTATTGTTTTAGCTTTTACAGTTGAAGAAGGTGGTTAGCTGCATTAAATATCACGCGGCTATGCAGGGGAAAGGACGGCAGATAGCCAGATATCACTCTGCACGTACTGTGTGGATGATATACTGGTTCGGTGACCCATCTTGTAAAATACTATTTGTTTTTGTATTTTAATATTATTTTTTAAAAAATTTAAAATTTTATTATTTTTTTATTTTAAATTAATATTTTAAAAATTATTTTGATGAGTTGATTTTAAAAATAATTTTTTAAAAATAAAAAAAATATTATTTTGATACATTTCAAAGTGAAAAACACTTTAAAAAACAACCGCAACTACACTCCCAAACAAAAATATTTGAAAATTTTCAAGGTAAGATTTGATTTATTATAGTTGAGTTATCTAAAGGGTATGACTTATCAAAAACAAGGTTATCTTTAATTATAGAATTGTAATCTTTAAAGATAATTTTTTTTTTTAATTTTATATGGTTTTTTGAATTGATTCAAGTCTGTAAATAAGTTTTTATGGTTGCTGTATTGATTTAATTATGATATCTAAAGATATTATAGATTGATATTATAATATCAAATAAAAACTTTAAGCATCAGCAGTCCTGATGTTCTCTTTTTGTTAATTTTTTTTTTCTTTTGTATATCTTACTTTTAGCAACCTTTTGGTTAGCGCATCGAGTATATCACCTTCTTCCAGAAAAAATCACTCTGCACGCACGGTATTTATAGTGGCAAAGAAAAGGAAGGAAGAAGCAATATTATTTAGGATTTGGGTATGATAAGAGTGTTGGTTGAAGACAATTACTAGTGGCCAATAGTTAATATTTCTGCCGGTGGTGTACTTTGGTCATAAGCATGCAATCATTACTAATCATTGTCATTAAAAACAAACAATTAATCTCCTGGTTCGGTCTTGTTTTGGTGCTTATCTATATCTTGGTTGGCTTTCAGCTGCTGGGTTTTGTATGCACCCATTTTCGCCACCGAAATTCATACTTATAGATCAACGTGGATGTCTTGAGAATGTAAATAAATCATAAAATATGCTTATTAACAACCGAAATCACTTGGCAATGGGTGCATACAAAACCCCAAGAACCCCGATCATCGCGAATCAAGATTCACTAATGTTTCAGTAGAAGGGATGAGAATTGAAATATCCTAGCTAGTTAAATATAATAACGCAGCACGTAAAACCCCAAGAACCTTCAAAAAGTCAGTGGACATATACAAGAACATGGTCACTGCTTCATGAAAGAGAAATACGACTACTTAATTGCTATATTTATATACTACGTACGTTGACTCGTGATCAGCAAGTTGCCACTGTTCTTGACAGAAAAATCAACCCTAAACTTCCATTTCGACTTGGTCCAAATTAAAAGAAGGATATGAACGATGGTAACACTTGTAGGTGGATCGCATCTACCACCACCTTTACCTATTCATTCACCATGCGTGCAATTGCAAACACTCTTCATTACACATTTAGTGCGCACTAAATGAGCAAGGATGGAGGCAGAACAAGATCATATCTTTGATAGGGAAACGTCTATACATTATCGACATCCATTAATATTGACGGTTGACATCATCGACAATATCCACTAATCCAATGGTGCATGCAAGGCTCATGAAACGTACCCATTAAACCATTAATGCTAGTAGGTTGCTAAATTTAATGCTTGGGATTTCAAGTCATACCGAGTCACATGGGAGGAACAGGGCACAGTAAAGGCTAGAAGTGCATCCCCAACGTTGAAGAAGTGTTGTAGTTTGGCGTGTAAAGGCTGTCATGACAAAAGACCTCACACACACACACACTAACATAAAAATAAAATAAAAAAAATTATTATCATAATTTTAAAATCTGACTTAGAGTTAAACCAGGATCATGTCTAAATTACAAATTGGATTGACCATTAATCTGAGTTAACATAAAAATAAAAAGTGTTATTATCATAATTTTAAAACCTTACTCGAGGGTCGAGTTGGGGTCATGCCTAGGTCACGAATTGGGTTGACCATTGACTCGGGTCAATATAAAAATAAAAATAGTTATTATTATGATTTTAAAATTCAAATCGGAGGTTGACCCAGGGTCAAACTCGAGTCCTGGGTTAGGACCATTAACATAGGTTAACATATGAAAAAACAAATTGTTATCATCCTAATTTTAAAACCTTATTCATGGGTCACCTTGAGGCCAACCCAGGTTACGAGTTGGGTTGATCATTGACTCAGATCAATATAAGAATAAAAGTAGTTATTATCATAGTTTTAAAACTTGACTTGGGGGTTGATCTGGGGCTAGGCTCAGGTCACAGGTCGGGTTGACCATTGAATCGAGTCAACATAAGGATAAAAATAATTATTTTCTTGGTCTTTTCATATTTTTAAAGCATAATAATATGATTAAATTCCCTTAAAAGAAAATTTTATTTAAGTTACGTATAGGAGCTTTTTCAAATTTTCACTTTTTTAAAGCATGGTAAAATGAATAAATTACCCTTATCAGCAAAATTTCTTTAAATGACATCTAAGGGCTTTATTGTATTTTTATCCTGGTTTTTTTTAGCTATAATCAAGTTGACTAAGAAAAAAATTAGTATTTTAATAAATATAAAATATTATTCAAAAAACAAAATTAGTTGACACATATATTGCATGTAGCATCGCGTCCCCTGCTCTGCCATGTTCAGACAACACATAAGGTGGGTTATGGTGGCCAAAGATGGCCTCTTTTTAACACTGTTGAAATCATCTTGGTGACCCCTACCTACCGAGACAGAGCATTTAGCTTCCTGACCTATGGTTTGGCACCAACAATCTTTTCAGTTTCCCCTTCTTTTTTCTCTCAACCTTGATTTTCATGTCTAGCCCTTCAAGTTTTAAAGCAACCATTTAATTTGTTTTCCCTTCAGATTTGGTTCATATCTTTTTGATTATTATTTATTTTATTTGAAAGAATTTATAAAATTAATTTTTTTTATCAATTTCATCTTTTAATTTTTTTTTTCATTTGTCATATTTGATCCCCATGCTTTTGATTTCTATTTGCTTTATTTGAGATAATTTTTTAAACTGAACTTTTTTACGATTTCATCTTCAGTTTTTTTTTATTAGATTTGATCGTCATTCTATTGATTACTATTTTTTTTACTTTGATTTTTTTAATATTTTTTATAAATTTCATCATTCAAAATTAAATTGATTCGCAATTGAGCTTTTTAATTGAGCTCGGGTCTAGGATTTCATGGGTTGCGAGTTTAGGAGATTAAACCAGGTTTAAAACATTCACTCGGGGTTGCTTGACGTTTTTTTCCTTTCTTTAAGCTCATTTTTTTTTAGTTTTATCATTCATCATTTATTTTTTAGTTTTATCATTCATCATTTATTTTATTTGGAGATTGAACTCTGTTATTTTTTATTTACTTCTTACAAGATTTTTTACTAATTTTGAAAATTACTTGGGTTATCTCAGGTCTTTTTATTTGTCATTTCTTGTTAAATTGATTTTTTTAAATAAATTTTATTTTAAAATTAAATTAGAGTAGTTAATAAAATATAAGTATGAGATACTCATTTCATGATATTTTATTTAGTCTGCTTTCTAAATCATTGCTCTGATAGTGCATGTGACCTCTTTTGATGTCATTGTGCAGTCTTCATAATAGTGTTAGAACCACCTTGATGAATTCTTTCTGGTTATAGGATGTTGTTCATGTTTTTAATCATGCCTTCTTTAAAATTGGTGGCGTTGCCTAAATATTTTTTTTATGTTTGAAAAAATTTGACTCGACTTGCGGTGTAATTATACGAGTCACCTAACTAGTAATTAATATAGGATTCTCCAAAATCTCAGATTATTTTTACCTTCCTTTAGATTTGAACAAAATCAGTCAAGAAAGTATCTGCCACTTAAATGTAAGATTTTGTGGACTATTCTTTCTCATGAAAAGGTGCGCAAAGTTAATTAACAAGATAAAATCAAACAGTTCAAGCATAAATTATGATTCAAGTAGAACCTACGGCATAAATGCTCTGATACCATTATATCACTTGCGAGACCTGAGGGGAGGGGCATGATGCACAACAGGAATTCATTATTAATTATAAATAGATTCATTAACTATTTATTTTATCTAATTTAAATCCATTATAACCCACTACGATGGAACTCGGAGCATCATATATTAAAACTTGGTTAAATTCATCTATTATTTTTTACAATTTAATTCTTAATTTTTTTGTATACGATTATATTATTTTTTTGATCAAATTAAAAAATAATTAAATCAAATTTATTGACAAAAACAAAATTAAAAAAAAATCAAAAATCAAAATAAAAAAAACACAAGACTATGGTTTCAAATGTAGGTCGCGAAAGAGATAAATGGAGCATTTAGAAAAGGATGTAAATTGAATATTGGTGAGCAATTAATCTCATCTAAGTCCAGAAAGCAGTGGAGTTGAAAAAACAGCCTAGCAGAACGCGTTCTTGCATGAATGTTTACATTTCAATAGCAACCACATGACCTATTTATGACTCGTTCAAGAGTCAAAACATTGATTTTTTTTTTGTTTTTTTACTAAATTGATTCTTTTCTTATTTCATTTTTCAATTTTAAGTTGATTTAATATTTCAAAACATTGATTTCATTCTTTAGTTTTTAGTTTTTACGTTAATTTTGATCCTCATTCTTTTAATTGTTATTTTTTTAATATACTTTTATATAATTAAAATTCGTTTTTCAATTTTAATATTTGATTAATTAAAATTATACTTCATGATTTGTCTAAATTGATTGTTTTGAGTGTAATGACCCGAATCACAGGTTTGAAAAACTAACACGATTTATTTTATATAAAAAAATAGCTTTATAACTCTCTTGATTATTTTATTTTATTATTTTAATTTCATCATCTGGATCGCGGGCTTAACAAAATATCACATTTTAAAAAGCATGAACTAGCTAGAAATTTTATTATTTATTTTTATCTAACAACTTTAACTTTACAAATTATTTTTAGTCGAGTCACAAAATTGTGCATTATTTTAATCCAAACCCAATCGAAATATGATATAGCCGAATGGGGACGCCATGCAATATAGTCTTGTAAACTCTGTAGACTAAGCCCATGAAGCTGATTAGTGGACTTA
>Ga0325410_1003001_pt1 | contig 18954 bp, 8 predicted proteins | sample PopdelMetagenome_16_FD_206182 | JGI IMG/M metagenome (GOLD analysis project Ga0325410, IMG submission 206182) | Populus deltoides microbial communities from Bellville, Georgia, United States - Xylem-PdIQD-R3 | ecosystem: Host-associated > Plants > Phyllosphere > Stem > Wood/Secondary xylem... | reverse complement strand
CTTCTACTTCTACTTCTTCTTCTTCTTCACTATATGTAAAAAATATCAATATCTATTTCTTTCTCTTCTTTTCTCTCCTCATCTCCTTCTCTTTTTCTCCATGCTTAGGTATGTCTTCTTCTTCTTTCTTCTTTTATCCTCTTAGTTTTTTTTAATTAATATGCTTTGCATAAATATTTTTCTCTCCTTGGCTTCACTTGCAACTACATTAATTAAGGTAAGATTTTTCTTTTTTTTTCATGATGTTTTTCACTATATTTTTTTATTTTATTTTTAATTGTTTTTGTTCTTAATAATTGTATAAATGTTGTTGTGAGATTTGTTTTTTCATATGAGATTAATTTTTAGTTGATTTATTTATAGGATTTTTAAATTTTTAGCAATTGCAACTTCATTTTTTTCATATGAATTTTTTTAGTTGAATTTATTTTTTTATTTTATTTATTTGTTGCAAATTTGTTTGAGTTGATTTTCTTATTTGTTTTTCAAGCATTTTGAGTATATATTATACAGTGTTGATTTATGTTAATTTAATTATTCCGTCGGTAATTCCATCGGTAAATCCGTCGGTAATAAAAAAATATTATTACTGAGGGATATACCGACGAAATGAAGCGGGTAATTTTATTTTTTTATTTCTGACGGACAAAAAATTACCGATGAAAGATTCACCGATAGAGCATTTCCGTGGGTAATTTTGTCAGTAAATTAATTACCGACGGAATATGTGTCTTACGCCGATGAAAAAATTCCGTCGGTAAAACTGTTAAATCTTGTAGTGAAATTAGTATTTAAAAGAAAATATTATCTAAATAACAAAAAAATAATAGTTGATAATTTATTATCTATTAGTTTATATTAATTATATCTTACTTCAAGATTTATCATAGTTCCTCATCATATCTTAAGAAAGTGATTCCTTATTCTTTTGTAGCATAGAAGCATCAAATAAGCATCAAATAATATATTATATTGTTTGATCTTATCTTCTTTTTTTATGTAAGTTATAATTAGATTTTAAATAATAAAAATTAATTATTTTCCAAAATTATGTCAACGCAAAATTAAAAAAAAAAAAAAACTATCAAGTTAAGAATGATGGGGTTTTTTAATGAATAACTATAGACTCAATAGCTAAAATTAAGCACTCTCCATTGAGCACCCTTAATTTCTAGGTAAATTCTTTTAATCCTTAAATTTTCTTAAGGTGATTTCCAAATTAAAACTTTACTAGCTATTTTATTAACTTCTTAGTAATATTGTAATCGATTCCATTAAATATTATTTTATTTTAAATTAACATGGGTGATTAAAGTTTTAAAATGTATTTTTTAAGCGGATTCAAACAACACAATAAGATTTATGTTAATTATAATAATCTCAATTTCTCCTCAAATAAATCTGAAAAAATTGCAAGTAAAATTGAAAATAAAACTCAATAATAATTTATAAATTTTATTTATAATTTATTTACTTTTTGCAATAACATCAATATTTGTTAAAATTTATTCAAATTCACTGAAACGTTGAATTGAGCTAAATTAAAATGAAACAAAGTTTTGTAAATTAACGGATCCGCAACAAAATAGGAGGAGCCCACTTGCTAGTTTTATTGTTTTAGTAATTATTGACATCTTTTATTTTGTGTTGCGGAATTTTATTTCATTATTAAAATGCAAGACCATAACATGCATTAAAAATAATAGCAATTAACAAATTTAATAATAAGTGGTGCAAATGAACGGTTTATGGCATCTTCTCTTTCCGCTTTCTACCCAATTTCTTCTACCTAACTGTAACATAGCTTTTAAATCTCATCCCATAGTTGACTCAAGATAAGTCATAAGATATAAGAAGATGAATTGATTATAAATTAATTTAGTTTTTTCATTTTTTAAAAAAATAAAAAAAAATTATTTAAAAATATAAGTAAAACAGGTTTTGATTAGGTTTTTTTACTGGATCACACTGAGTCAATTTTCTTCTAATTCTAGTTGAAAATCGAATCAGTTTAAATCTCAAGTGATCTTAGAATCAACCAGAATCAACCAGCCAAGTCGAGTTAGATTTTAAAATCAATAACCCGAAATTAATCTTAACTGATTTATATATATATAAACACTCCAATTCATTCATATCAGTCAATGTGGTTATGGCTTTGCATAAACTACGAACGAAGAAGAACAAGTCCAAGTGGATCGGATAGAAAGATGCTCTTAATAACATTTTTCTCTTAGCTGTTGATATCATTACGTAAAGCCGCACATCACAATTACCTAACATCGTCGTCGACCTAATTGTTCAGTAATTTCCAAATGAACTTTAGTCCTGAAAGTCTGTGTTAAGGAGATAGACCACTTTAGTCATCGACGACTTGCTAAGAAGACCAGCAAAGGTAAAGAAGCCGAAGGCCGACCGAATCTTATTGACTACTAATGATATATCTCTCCTACCATTGCTTTTACCTAATCCACTACTTATATATGTTCAGGTCAATATATATCCCTCAAAGAATGGCCAGCACAACAAGGGCTGTTGCCTTTTCCAAACTTAAAATTAATCTTTTCATAGGAGATATATATATATATATATATATATATATATATATATATATATATATATATATATATCCTTTCTTGAAAGGAGACACTGTTTCCTTGGAAGCTAAACGTACTACACGAGCGAGCAGCAGAGCGAGCGAGCTTCCATAAATTGATGACATTAATTAGGTTTTGCATGGAACACATAGAGAGGACAACCCTAGCTAGTCAAAACCTGACTAACATGCACTTTCACACCAATCAGCCTAGCCTAATTCACAACAGCTAGCAAACGGCATTTGCATAGATCGATCAATTCATTTAGCTAGCAGTGTGAACTGAACTCGCCAGTACTACATGGATTTCAACTTTCCATGCTACCGTACCAGTTAACTGGGAATGACGTGAAAAGACGTGTGTACAAGGAAAATTGAGGTTATCAATAAAGAGATGGATAGGAAATATGGATCCCGCGCGACTTTATTGAAAGATGACAAGACCTCTTTGTTTTTTCCAAGACCGTTAAAGATGATGAGGAGTTACTAGTGAAGAAAGGAATCAAACAGTTTCCGGCTTAATTACCACAGTCCGTCCAGCTCGGTTGATCGGATAGAGCTAAGGATCGATCATCAATATCCCTTATTGGATTGGATATTTGGATTGCCTTGCTTTTTCTATCTGAGGGTTTTCACCTTTCTCATCTAAACAGCTGGAAATCACCAAGTACGTTTTCTTGGTTGTCAGAAATTGTTAACTGGCAACAAGAAGACCATTGACATTTAGGCGCGCTTCCTTTTCTTAATATCTTTGTAGGCATCAAGTCTCCGGACATTTATTTGAGATAAATCAAAATGATTTATGAAAAATAAATAAATAAATAAAAATCAATTTTATAGAAGCATTTACAATTCTTTACCCATTGCTAAATACTTGGAGTACTACTGAGGCAGTTTCGGTAATAACAATTTGCTTTCTCATCCATATATATATCCCTCGTCTGATCATGATAATTCGTATCATACTTTTAGTGCAAAATCCCGTGAAGAAGTTGGTGAGTCATGGCATTGACTTGGTGCCTTTTATATATAACAGGCGTTCAGTGCATGTTAAACCTATTTTAATTTCGATATAGGCACCTTTCCGTTACTCTTATTTTAATCTTGAAGGGAAAACACTGAAATAATCACACAATTATTAAGCTCAATTGTTCATTTATATGTGCAACGTGCAATATCATCATGCACAGTCATGTACACATAGAATTGTCAAAGACAAACAACTTGTTGCTGGCAGCATAGGATGATTCCCCATCATAAAAGTGTATGATCCCAATCGATTGACTAGAAAAACAACAATTAGTGAAGAAAGCAACATAAAAAGATAGAAACGGACGTGCTTGTCATGTGTAGCCTGAGGACAGTGCTTTTAGTAGAATATTTTTCTTTTGTTGCATTAATATTATTGAGAATTGAGGATGAAGATGAGATTAAGGCACCCACATTTCTTTAGGGGAGATATATATGTATCATAATGTTAATTTTGGGGTGGATTAAAAAACGTCACCGTCCCGGAACCTCCTGTATGGACCATACGCCATTGTTCCACATTAACTAAAGCCACCAAAACGAGGAAAAAAGAAAAGGGGGTCCCTATGGAGGTAAAGACGGGGAAGAAAATACCTCATACCCACTCGTACTAGCACATCTCTCCCCCCATTGCAAAAGGAGGCAAGGCAAACCCACAGCAGCTAAAAGCCAAATCTCCCGTCAATTTCCATCGTATATATATATATAATAAATAAATAAAGCAAAAATATACCCCGGCACCACCAAATTAAGTTCACCCATAAAAGGTGCCCGTTATGACCATATATCTTGTCATATGAATATATAATATGGACCGGCAAAAGACAACCATGCCCCTCGTCAGGACATAGGTGGTCCTGTGTGCCCAAGGACAGGCCTCGTTATTTGCCGTCTACTGGCCCTAATTAGAAAGATACCACGAACCCAATTAACAAAGGAAAAGATCATCAAGATAACTAGATGAGGTATATAATCGAGAAAAAGGCATGCAAATGATACGGCCAAAAAGTTCTTGCATGCACTCACCTATAAACGGTTTATTCCGATTCACACATGATTTTTTCTCGTCTCGATTTCATCCACGAACCATCCAGCAGGCCTTCGAATATATATATAGATAAAAGTTGATTGGCGAATAAGATTTACCATATTATCCCCACAAGAAACTTATGCTGTGTTTGGCTGAGAGAGGATCTAAAAAGCCACATCCATTTACAAAAGTTGAGAGGATTATTGAAAGTGAGGATATTCCCCGTTTTTTACAACAGAACCCCATATCTTCTCATTCCCTTTTTTTCCATCCCCGAAAATTCTCCACGATCGAAGACCCTACTAAGACACTACAAAAAAAATTCCTAAAAAAAAAAATAAAAAAAAACATTTCATTTCCGTGTAAAGAGTTTTTCTTTCTTTTTCTACTCCGAAAGTGTTTAGAACTCTCTAGGGTCAACAAAAATTGACAAGCCGGGTGGTGATTTAGTCCAGTCACCAACAGACCCGTCGCTATAGTCCTCCCCGAGCCTCTTAATACACCACAAATCCTCTGCGCACGATAGCATTTTCCAGTGTGGTATTCCTAACTTGAGCGGCTCGCGATTTGCTACCTCTGTAACCACCACTCCACACCCACTCTCTTTAGCCAAATTATGCACGTGACCACACAACGCTTTCATCATTTTAGCTGCGCGTGGTCCTTCACCCCCCAAGCCATACATAAAATACAACCCGAAGGGCCTAAACACCGCAGGTACCGAAGGCAACCTCAAGAATGGCAACGCCTTGTCGACAACTCTCGTTGTTTTAGCAAATGTCCGCTTCACGCGCGACGCGCCACGCACTTCAAGTCTAAAAACATCCTTGCAGTTCCACACGCTGAGCACAGCCCACGACTCCGGCGGGTCGGATAGAAAGCTGTCCGGCCCCGCCCACGACCCGGATTTCAAACTGCCACGTGGCACGGCCAAGAAATTCCCCACATTCAGCTTGTTCTTGAGGACGGAGTCAATGTCCCGAGGGAAGAACTCGGTAGTGGCGAATCGTCGCCGGTACAGCAACTCGGCGTCGTGCGGGGTGAGTTTGATGATTGTTACACGGTTTGATACAGGGACCCGGTGAGCAAAGACCGGGTTGACTAGGATCGAGGGAGTACGGAACTTGGAGTAGCCGCATTTGTCGGTGAAGAGCTTAACGGAAGCGTGGTTGTCGTTTTCAGTTGCTATGTAGGAATATTCAGCGCCGTTTTGACGAAACCAATCTTCCATTTGATGTACCAATTTTAGGCCTATGCCCATCCTCCTGAGAAGAAGATTGGATTAAATTAAATGAATAAGATACAATTATTAATATTAATTAGCATCATCATTATTACTGGGCATTGAAGACAAAAGATAAGAGATGTTACAGAAGATGTTACTATGTCTTAATAATAATAATATTAAAATGGTTCGACCCAATAATTAGAGGGGATATATCGTTTAATTATAATAATCAATTACACCCCGTCTTTCACTGTATATGGTAACGAAAATCAGCATTTTTTTTTTTTGTACAACTTTCTTTTCATAACGTAAAGTAAATCCATCTCTTCAATCCGATCAAGTTGACGACAAAATGCAAAAGAACAAAACATAGCATTAGCATCCAAGTTGATTTGTTTGGAATTACAAGTAGATGTGAGAATGTGGGGTCATTTATTGATTGGGATATTTCAGGGAAAAGGAAAATAATTAGAAAAAACAGTGGTGTGCTAAGATGAAGATGGAGGCTAGGAGCACTTACCGGTGTGAAGGAGAGACACGAAGGCCTAAAATGTAAGCAACTTTGGTGTAAACAGGGACGGGTTTGGAAAGGTCATTATTATTGATGACATTGTAGGAGTAGTTGTTTTTCACAGTTCTTGAAAGCTTTTTGCCACATGTAACGGTTTTGATGCAACCTCTTATCATCCCCACTATCTCCTCACCTATCTCGGCCACCTATTAATAATATTACATGGCATGGTTACACACGATTAGTCAACCTCGTTTTCTCGAAGGTAGTAGTAGTAATTAGCAGGTAAGAAAGAAAAAATTAAGGACAAATTTCTCAGAAAATGGACAAGTACTAATGTTCGTATGTACCAGCATGAGGAAAGCAGGGGAATTGCGGACCCTGCAAATTGGGTCACCCAAGAGGTCGGTAAAGAGAGAGAGCTTGCCGCCGGGACCAACCTCACATCTTCTCTCTACTTCCTCAACACCAACTCCATCTTTGCTTGGATCAAATTCTCTAACCACTATCATATTCACTCTCTCTTCTCCCATAATATGTGTGTGTGTGTGTGTAACTATTTGTAATAAAATTAAACACAACAAGAGGAGAAAAAACGAGGTTAGAGAGAACCTTAAAGGGCAACTAAGGCTGCAACTTTAGTTGGGATTGGAAAAGGTATATATATATATATAGAGAGAGAGAGAGAGGGAGGGAAGACAAGGGATAGGTAAGCAGACTGAATAACTTGTGGAATAAGCAAGGAAAGATCACTCGAGAGCAAAGGCTATCTGAAGCTAGCTTTAGAGGGGGAGTCCTTCGAAATTAGAGAAACCAAAAAGGATCAAAAACGAGAATATCTTCGAAAGAGCTAAGATATGGCATAAATAACGAAAGAAATTAACAAGAGAAGAAAGGAAATCAAGAGGGTGCGGCAAGCCCTTCGAGTTTCAACTTGTGGTGCTAACTATCTCCTTTACTTATAGGTGGTGGGTAGTTCTTCACTGCGGAGGCTCAAGTGCACTTATGGTACCTCTAAATACCTGAATTTTGTGGGTTTTTTTTTAAGGAAAAAACTCTCTCTCTCTCTCCCTCTCCCTCTCCCTCTCCCTCTCCCTCTCCTTCTCTTTCTCTATTTTTATTTAATTCAGTGCTTTTTCAAGTCCCTATCTCTTCTTCCCCCATCTGTCCGTCTATATGTCCTTTATTTCTTTCTCTCTCTCTTACTGGTAACAATATTATTAATAAATGGTTATCCTTCGAATATATAGTAATTGGTAGTAAAAAATAAGAAATGCTCATCATCACAGGAAAAAAAAAAAAAAAATTGGAAGAGGAAATGGCGGCTTTGGCTGCGCAGCTCTCCCTCGGTTACAGGTATTTCATTTTAATCATATACGATGCGTTGCCATCATGACCCCGTTTGTAATCATTACCTTTATTTTACCTTTCCCTTACTCTCCCTCTCTTCCTCCGCCCATCCATCATCATCCGTATTTTATCATCATGATGTACAAATCATACCCATATATTAAATACCATGCCCCCGTTTAGTTCCCTCGTAGTCTTATCCGGATTGTCATCGATTCTAAAAAAATGTTTTTCGGTTTTTAAAAATAAAATGATATTATTTTAAATATTTATAAATATAAATATTTTGTTGTTTATATATAAAGTACAAGGATTGGGTACTGAACATTAGTTTTGTAGAAGTTAAAGCAACATGTTCTTCATTAATGAAAATCTTCTTTTTATTTAATTTGCACATAGAATTATTAATTATTTGACTTTCCTATTATACTTATAATTATAACTCTTACTTTAATTCTTTCAATCTAGTTTTTCTCTTTTTTTATATCAAAGAAAAGGTAATAATATAAAATAATTTTGAAAAATATAATATGAAATGTAATTAATTATATTTAAAATATATATATATATATATATATATAAACGAAAATATATGTAAAACTGCAGGGACGAAAGAACCATATACATGTATGTATGTATGTATGTATGTATGTATGTATGTATTTGCATGTCCCATAGTTAACATGTTCATGCACAGCATGTATTCAATTTTACAAGAGGGGAGTGGGTATTAATTATCTTTGACAGAAATTTAAAAACTCCTACTGCAGTGAATTTGCAACCGAAGGGGAGGTGGGAAGTGGCAACGTGGGCAAGTCCCCGGAATTTCGGCCGTTGATTATTTAGTGGGCTACAAAAAGAGGGTTCCCTTTTACAATCAACAGTGGGTAATGTTTGGGATTTTTGTGTGGATTATTTTTTTTAATTTTTTTTATTTAACAATATATTAAAATATTAAAATATTTTTTAAAATTTATTTTTAATATCAATATATTAAAATGATTAAAAATTATAGAAAATAATTTTAAACAATAAAAATATTTTTTAAAAATAATAAAAAGAAAGACCCTCAATTTTGCGTTTTGGTAAAGAGTGAATAGTGAAATTGAAGATGACAGGTAGCATTATTAATAGAGTGGATTATCCACGAATTTATAGATGGACGGCCATGATGGCCTAAACCAGATTTTGAGGCTGTGCCGCCACAATCCACTTTTTTGAAAAAGGGAACACATTTTACTGTATGAAGCACCCCTACCATTACTTGTATATGTAGCTGAATCTACACCCTGCATTATCTAGATTATCGTTTCTGTACATCGTGAGTGACAGCTTAGCTAGCTTCACTTCAACAGTGGCCCCTTCACTTTAACTCTTCGCTTCTTCTCTCACTAGTGGTAAAGTTAATAAAAACAAAAACAAACAAACTAAAGCTGCGTGGAAGCTGGATGAGGCAGTTTGTTACATGAAAGCTTTTTGTTGGAAAATTTATAGAAATTAATTTTTAAATTTTATAGCATCATACAAAATGAATTTGAAAATACTTTTTAGTATCATGATAAAATAGTTTTTTGTTTGCTGAAAATACTAGAAAGTGTTTGGTTATATCATAAAAAATAAATTGAAAAATAACTTATTCATGTTTTAATATTCTTTTCAAGTTTATTAAAATAAAAGGGATTAAAAGTGACAGATAAAAAGGGATAAAAAATCTCAATTTCATAAATTATTTTAAATAAAATAAATAAAAAATAGCGATCAAATCTGAAATATAAAAAAGTTGAAGGGGGATAAAATTAAAAAAATCAATCTAAAAAATTATTTCAAATAAGATAAATAGAAAACCAAAAGAATGAGAACTAAATATGACAAATGAAAAAAAATTCAATTTCATAAATTATTTCAAATAAAAAAATAGCAATTAAAATAATAAGAATCAAATACAAAAAAAATAAAAATAAAAGGGAATGAAATTGAAAAAAAATCTCAATTTCATACATAAATTATTTCAAATAAATAAATAGAAATCAAAAGAATTGATATCAAATATAACAAATAAGAAAGTTGAAAGATAATAATTTTTTTTTAAAAAAAATCTGGTTTCATAAATTATTTCAAATGAAAGAAATAAGAATCAAATTTGATAAATAAAAAATTTCAATTAAAAAAAAAGTAAGAATGAAATCACCATCAAAAGAATAAGAACTAAAGTTGATATGAAAATCAAATTAAATCAAATTTCAAGGGATAAAATAAAAAAATAAGAAAAAGATTTAAAAAATATATATATCAATCAAAAGATTGAGGATCAAATTTGATATAATTAAAAAATAATAGAATATTTTTGAATTTTTTACAACTTTTAAAAAGTGAATTTTGACTAAAATAAAAGGAAAACATTTTCTTTAAAAACAAGTCAAATCTTTCTTTAATTAGAAAGTGTTTTTCATTAATCAATTTTATTAGTAATAAAAAACATGAAAAAAATTAGGAAATGGTTTCCGAAAACAAGTTCTTAATCAACTAAATAAAAGGATTGTCACCAGTTCGAGTCTCACAAATCTCAGGGTCACTGAAGGCTTACATGGTTGTTGACTTTGAGGCCCGTGGGATTAGTCGAGATGCGCGCAAGCTGGCCCGGACACCTATATTAATAATAATAAAAAAGTTGTTTCCATATATATATTAGAAAATTGTGTTGACTAATATGTTTGTATTTTGTTTAAAATTGTCTTTCAACATATATTTCAATTAAAAAATATATTAAAATACACCTGAAAGTATTTTTAAAATATTCTTGAATGATCATTGATATGCTGACATTAAGAATATTAAAAACAAATAAAAATATCAAATTTATTATTTTTTTAAGTACAACATATACATTGCAATTAAAAAAACACCTACGTCACGTCATGGAATGCGATAATATGGTACCGGTGAGCAGTGTCTTCTGTATGTATTTTATTTGATGCTAATTGCATGTAATTAAATCCAAGAAGGTGAAAAACAAACAAATAAACGAACGATTGGTAATTAAATCCTCTTAATTTGTTTACTATAAATGTCATTGCATCGACAGGAGAGCTGCAAGTGAAAGATCATCACTAATAATATAATTATATATCTATGAAAATGACCTGAAATTATTGGGCAAACTAAAGAAACACTTGCACGGAGAGGGAAAATAAATAAATAAATAAATAAATAAATAAATTCCTAGCGAGTAGAGGACAGATTTTAGGCATTGAAGCTAGCATCTAGCTAACAAACCTGTATGTTTGTTGATATGTGAATAGTGGGCAGATGGGGACTCCTCCTCCTGGCTAATCCCAATCTCTCAATTATTGTCCTAAGCAATATTTTAACATGCTTCTAATAGTGATGTGAAAAAAGGCTTTTAAAAAAGAAAGAACACAGGCCTGTGTGTTCCTGGCTTTTCCGAGGACAGTCATGCGTAGTTCTTTATTACCAGTAGTCAGTTGTTTGATTAGAGAAACGAGGAGGGAGATATTTTCGAAGCCTATTGACTTGCTGAGATTAAAGTGTCAAACAAAAGAAAACGAAAACGTATGTCGGCCATCTTCTTTTCTTATCACAGAAGAAAAGGAATTATGTCATCCTTCTTTCTAATATATATATATAGACGCTCTAATTAATCGGAAATAATCCTATAAACTACGTGCATAAACCAAAATCTAATTCAATTCTTGTTTTTTTTTTAAAAAAAAAAAATGAATTCTGATTTGAATCTAGACTGGCTTCTTGGAACATAAGGCCCGTGGCTGAAAGATCGCCAGGGTCAAACGTTCCAATATACTGTTGTGGATAAATTCATCTCATGAGGATAATTATTTCCTCCGATCCAAGTTGTGGGTTAATTTCTAATAATAATAATAATAATAATAATAAGCTTCAGGGTTATTTTTAATTAAAAAAATGAAAAGCTATTGCCTACACTAAATAAAATAAAATAATAAAAATATATTAACCAATAAAAAAAAATAGTTGTTAATAATAATTAATTACTAAAGCATAAAGTTAATTAATCATCATAATAAAATCAAAAGATAGATGCACAAGGTAAATATTTAACACTAAGTATCCTTTTTATTCTTTACATTTTTATTTCATGTATTAAAAAGAGACAACAATATATATATATATATATATATATATATATATATATGTTGGTTTTTTTTTTTTTACTATGATTCAAATAAAATCAGCTTATTTAGTTGGTCAAGATTATAGCCTAAGTAAATAATTTTTTTAAAAAAAACAATATATTTACCATGCTTAAATATTTTATTGAAAAAAATAGTTTGGATCAACAGATCGCGTGAACAACATTAATAATATTTTGAAATAATAATTAAATAATGATTAACTTTATGAGTTTACACTTATCATTTGTCTCCCATGATGTAATTCCATTTGTATTTTTCTTTTCATCGCTTTTATTTGAGTTTGCAATATATTTTTTATACATTACCCTTCTCATCCTAATATCTCTCCTATCATTACATAAAATAATTTAAAACAGTGTTTTTACTATGCATTCATTATTCATGCTTTCACAATAACTTGTTCACTCCACTATTTATTATCAATTGTTTTTCCTTTTGGTCCCTTAAATTTTTTCGATCATTGAACTTTTTTATTTTAATTCAATCCTTTTAAATTCTGTTTTCTATGGTTTTGTGCATTCAAATTTTTATTTATTTATTTTACCTCACTTGCCTCGCATATCATGGGATATTCTTGCAAGCTTTTTTTATATATAATAATTGTGTGTGATATTCTTGCATACTATTAGAAAAACAATATATATATATATATATATATATATATATATATATATAAATCATCACGATAATATGAGAAAAAAAAAACTTTATTCAAGAGCAAAAAGATAATGTTGTTTAAATTTTAACCAATAAAACATGAAAGGACTAAATAGGTTTAAAAAAACACTAGTGTAAGTCAATCCGAGCCAACACGATAGACATGTAATCTAAACATTAAAGAGTGAGTTAGTCTGAATTATCCTGACAAATTAACCCACGTTTTCAGTCATGAGGTCGGGATAATTTAATAAAAAAAATTAAGATAACCATAAAGCCAATTAAAAAGAAAAAAAAACAGTTGAACAACAATATCAGAAAAGAAAAAAAGAAAAAAAAATGTTAACCCCTATTATGTTTTCAAACTAGTGACCCAGGTCACTGGACCGAAAATACTATATATGGTAAAATCATGAAACCCAATCCATAGGAAATGAAACATTGAAAGATGATTTGAAAATATAAATTAGACAAAAAAAATAGCAATTAAAAGAATGAATGTGAAAATCAAAAGAAAAAATAAATTAAAGAGCAATAATAAATTTTTATTTTAAGAGTTAAATTGAAAAAAATAAAAACATTAACAAAAGAAAAAAAAATCAAAAGAATGGGGACAAATTAAAAACAAAAATACACAATTAACTTGGATTGAAGGGTGAAATTAAAAAAAAATAAAAATTTTATAAAAAAATAAGAAACAAATTGAAAACACTAATACATGATAAAAAAAAAATTAACCATGTAGATTTTTTCAATGCTTTCTTTTACAAAAACATAATCTTAAATGTAAATCGAAAAACTTATGAACACATCTAATTAAATCAATCACAAACTATTTTTAAAATAAATAAAAGCCATCAACGATAAATAAAAACATAATTGAAAAAATAAAGAGATAAATATAGATCAAGATATTTAATATCGCAACACGGGTTATTTACCCGGTTGTTTTTAACAATTGTTTTTTATTAAAATCAATTTATAACAAAAATTGACATATACATAGAATTTATTGAATAAAATAAAAGGAAATAATTTTTATACAAGGTTGCACATATTACAAATATTGTAAAAAAATAATTTTTTTATTTTTAAAAATAAATTTAATCTATATAAAAAAAATTATAGATGAATAACACTGACCACATAAAATAAAAGTTAAACACATCCAATATAATTAAAAAATAATAGCTATTTTAAAAAGGCTAAATAAACCAACAAAAATCACAAAGAAGGGGTATTAATTAAAACATAATGTAATTTTTTTATATAAAAAAATACATATAAAAAACTTGTATTTTAGAAAAAAAAAACTAAAAAAAAGAAGAAGAATAAGGCCAGACGTTGTGTGTTTGGCAAGCCAGGTCAAGTATCTAGCCCACCAAGAAAGGGCTTGGGCACAAGCCTGTAAGTTCAGGCCCCCACGCGTGGGCCTTTGATATTTTTTAAAGTTATGTTGTCCCATTCTTTGACAAAAAATAGATGATTTGTCGTCTATCTTGGTAGATGACGCGTTGTCGATCATTTCCCAAAATCCAGCCATTATGGTGGTCGGAAAGACAAAGTTCTTGTTTCTTCAACCAAAAAACCTAATTTCAAACTATTTTTTTTACCCAAAACTCCTAAGAAACACCCTAGAAACCTTGTTAAATCAATTCATGACCTTCAAAAACGTAGAAAACCACCCCAAAACCCATAATCTACCCAAAACAAAAATCTTCCTGGGCCCACATCTATTTTTAGGCATTTTAAAGGTAATAAAACACATAATTTTAACTCCCCTCGTCATATGTAAGCATTTGATACAAAAATAGATTGTTTTAGTGGTTGAAATCGTTGCCTACAAAAACTCTCTCTCTATGCTAGAATTTGCGATCCCTTCTCTCTCCACTAAAAAAGCACTAAAAAAGAGAGGAAATAATGTTTGGTATCAAAATTGAATTTTTTATAACTAAAGGGATTTGTTACCTATTAGTTACAAAATATAGGGGGCTAAAATAAACTTTTCAAGCAAATCTCAAAGGCACCACCTATGTTACATGTTTTTTTCACCTCAGTTCTCTATTTTTCAATTCAATCATAAAAAAAAAAACATGTAATTGAGTGCAAATTTGAGCTCGAAAGGGTTTAATTGTGTAAGAAAACAAATTGAAAATTTAGAAAAAAACAACCTTTTCAACACACAGTGATGATTTGCAAGAAAAATACACAGTAAAATCACTATGGCTTAGTTTTTTTGTTAATTAATTTCTAGCCTCATGATATCTAAACATTATAGAAAGATTCTTACTGGCTAATGTTGTATGTATTGATTATTGTATTCAATATTGTTCAATATAGAGTCTCTTGAAATTAATATTAAAGCCTAGGTTGAAAGTGTCGTTTTTTTGTTATTTATGTATGCAAGACAAGACATTAATGATGCGTTTATAAATATTGCGGTTGTTCTTGTTATGTAGGAAATTAATATTGTAAGACTAGTAATTTCATAAGATACCATGCGCGAGGTGTTTTCTTTCTTAGAAAAAAGAAAAGAGGGAAGAAAATGATATGTATAATTCTATCCAGAAAATTGACGGTCAAGATTGGAGAAGCATATTTCATAATATATACTTGGTTCATGGAGAGTAAATTAAGCGAGTATGAAAATAACAACTGGTGAGATATATTCTTGCCCATCATTAAACAATCCTTTCTTGCTTTAGACGATACTAAAAATCCACCAACATTTTAGTCATCATATTATTCTTTGTCTAGATGATTGTCGAGGGTCCACTAGCTAGATTTGGAATCAACGAGAGTTATTTGATGTCGATTCCGATAATTAGTATCAAAAGCCAAAGACCTCGATTTGTTGACTCACTTTAACTGAGAATTATACTTGGAGATGAGCTAATTAAAGGTGTCCTGTTCAAGTTATATGGTCCGGAATCTTACTCCTTTAATAAACTTGATCGAACGAACTGCTGATCGGATCAAAATATATAAGAAGATTATGGTGACGAAAGGGCTGGCTGACATATGTACACGTTAAGCATAATAAAAACACATGATTCTTGCGAAAATCTTGGCTTTTGTTCCGTTTTCAAGCCTCGTTTTGTTCCTTTGGTAAAGCGTTAGAACTACATACAAACATTTTTAATGTCGATAATGGATGGATCAAGAAACTAGTGCATATTTCCATACGATTTTGTTCTAAGTTGGCCAATCAACCAACACTCGCAAAATTATTAGGGTTTGAACCAGCTAGCTAGCTAGGATCACAATTCCACGTACTCATTAATTTGAACAGAAACCCTAATATCAAGACGACGATTGATTGTAAAATACACACGCGTACATGTGTGTGTGTGTGTGTGTCTACAGTCAAGAAGAAGAACATGGGTCCCCAACAGGTGTCATGTTAACATGTTTCACCCAGATGATAAATTACACAAATAGCGAAACACAGTTAAGAGGAGACAAATGCCAGGACTGTTGTCTCGAAATGATAATGGTAAGGATTCTGCTCCCTTTTTTTTTTCTTTTTTTTTTGTAATCTAGCTTATGATCCGTACAGTCCTTTTGATCCCCATCATATACTAATCAATAATGCTCGGAACGCACAACCAACATTGTAGGGCCAAAACGAAACATCAAGTCCTCATATAAGGTTATGTCTCTCTTCTTGGATATCGCATGCAGAGAAATTAGAAGACATGAAGATCAAAGTCAATCCACGTTGAATAATTTGTAACCCTAGCTAGCTAATCTATGCTTGTATGGCAAACCAACATGAAAAAATATGTAGGAGGTAACATGTTGACAATCATTTTGCAAAATGTCTTGCCGAGTGGAAACGAGGGAATAACGAGGTTGTTAATGGGGTGATTAAATATAGCTCACGACAGCTGGAAAGTAGGGATTTGAACCTAAGATTTGAGATTATATGAGCAGTGGATTGTGTATGGCTCGAGGAATGATATTATAGTATTAATTTAGTGCTAATCTTTTCTCCCTTCTTTCCCTCTTTGTTTGTTTTGTTCTGAAAAATATATATATATAAAAAAAAAAGGTTGCCATGACTCATTGACTTGTACAGGCTCGCCACCTAGGTTCTTTTTGGCATCGAGACCTTCAAATTTGACACGGCAAGAGTGATAATTTTATGGTCCAAAAAAGCATTTAAAAACTGCAAATATTTTAAACCCAAAACAAAAGAGACCTTGTGTGATGAAAACTGACCCTAGCTTGTTCCCTTCTCGTTACGTGTTTATATGGTCGGTGACATAAGAAAGAAGCGTCCGAGTTTTGACTATAATCACTGACTATGACCCATAATTTCCATCTTCATTAGATCGGGACAAAGGATATATATATATATATATATATATATATATATATATATATATATATATATAGAGGAGAGAACTTGAAAGTTACAATACAAATAAAGCATATCCGCAGGCAAACACAAACGTATATCATATCAAGCCAAAATCATATAGACACACAGAGAGGAAACTACCCCTCCTGCCCATTTTTTTAATATTTATCCATTTGTTTAAGAACTTGTTCCAAGGGAGTACAGCTTTGAATGTTGGGGAGACAGAGCAGAGATAGGGTTGATTTGGTGGTGTACTTTGTTATGAGGGAGCTTGCGAGCTAAGGGGGACTGCGTTTGAGGAGCTGTCATTTCTATCAAATTGTTAATTTTGTTTGGTTTCGAGCCTTTTTTGTATGCTAGGAGACCGACACTAGGGTGCGGCCCTGGCTCAGCCGAACCCCAGGATTCTGCAGCCATGTCTCATCACCCATCCCTTCTTCTCTGTCTCATATAATCTTAATTACTGTTTATATATATGCTTTTAAAATGACCTTTCATCAGAATCACGTTTATCTTGACGCGTGTCCCTCATGCCTTTGGCTCCTCTCTTGGCCTCATCACGAGCTCAAAATTTCATCAATTCTCAACTTAGGGCATTTGTGTTTTCTGAAATTTATTTTTCAGTAAATTATTTTTATGTTTATTTTTCATTAAAAAATTTAATAAAAAAAAAATATTTTTCAATCAAAGAAAAATTTAACTTGATTTCCAGAAAAATATTTTCCTGAAAAATTTAGGCGGAAAACACTTTCCAGAAGTTGTGAAAAATTTAGAAATATCATATTATTTGCTGATTATATCAAATTTGATCTTCAAAATTTTAATTGCTATATATATTTTATTTTGAATATTTATTTTTCAATTTCATCTCTTAAAATTTAATTTTTATATTAACTTTGGTCCTCATTTTTATAATTGTTATTTGCTTTTCCCTTATCATTTTCTTATTGAAATTTTTTATCTATCAAATTTGATCCTCATTCTTTTGATTGTTACTTATTTTATTTGAAATAATTTATGAAATGTTAATTATTATTATTTTAATTTCTTCATCTTTCATTTTTATTTTATTTTTTAGATTTGATTTCTATTATTTTGATTATTATTTATTTTATTTGAGATAATTTATGAAATTATATTTGTTTTCAATTTCATCCTCATTCAACTTTTTAATTTGTAATATTTGTTCCTCATTATTTTAATAAACTTGAGAAAATAAAACATTAATAAGTTATTTTCCAGCTCATTTTCCATGACATAACCAAACACTGGAAAGTGTTTTCCAACTTATTTTCCATTACACTACTAAACATCGAAAAATAATTCACTTTCCTGAAATTCATTTTCCAAAAAGAAACTACTTTCCAATAAACAAACAGGAACTTATATGTTAGTTAAAAAAACTTGCTATGCTCGTATGGAGAAAGAGAGAAAAGAAGATGCTCGAAATGAAAAATGAAACAAAGGACATATATACATTTATTTTCTACTTATGAGTAAATCCTTATCAATGCTAATCCTTCTTTCGAAACGTCTGCGTGTAAGATTACCTGGTTTAATTTATCATTTAATTTACTAGCTACATATATTCGTCATATCTCTCAAGTTATCTACTACTCGAAGTTGAAATTATGTTACAGATTAAGAAAATATTTGGAAACATGGTTAAAACTATGTTTTAAATAAAAATAATTTTTTTTAATATTTTTAGATTATTTTAATGTGCTGATGTCAAAAATAATTTGAAAAAAATATAAAAATGACACGATCAAAGAGTTGATGTCTTATCTCAAGTGCAGGAGTGTCACAGTAATAAATAACCATAGTGAGGTGAACTATAATAATAATAATAATAATAATAATAATAATAAAAACAACAATGAAGATGATGATGATGGTGATGATGAGTTAAAGAGGACTTTGAGATGTAAGATAAATGTAAAGATTAAACAATGATAAAAACAAATGTCAAGGTCAGAGGATCCACTAATAGTATT
>Ga0325410_1003000_pt1 | contig 18955 bp, 16 predicted proteins | sample PopdelMetagenome_16_FD_206182 | JGI IMG/M metagenome (GOLD analysis project Ga0325410, IMG submission 206182) | Populus deltoides microbial communities from Bellville, Georgia, United States - Xylem-PdIQD-R3 | ecosystem: Host-associated > Plants > Phyllosphere > Stem > Wood/Secondary xylem... | reverse complement strand
TTTTTAAAGTAAAAAACACTTAAGCTAAAATCTCATAATTAAAATAGAACTATTTGATATAAAAATCAATTATTTTAGTAGTCAAAATCGACATCAACAATGTTTTCTCTCTATCTTTGGAATTCAGTAACCTTGCTTTCTCATCTCTCAAATTATGAACTAGAATAAACAAAAGTGAACTTTTATACTAAAATTAAATTGAAAAAAATATTAAGAGACCGAATATGTAAATTTTTTAAAGTGTGAGAACTAAATTAACTTTTTATGTAAACTTTGAAACCATCACTCATTTATTAAGCCTTTTCTATTCTGGTCCTCTCTTTTTTAATTTTGTCCTTAGTCAACAAATTTGATTCATTTGCCCTTCAATTTGGTCCAAAAAAAGATGCAATTGTGTAAAAACAATTCAAGGATCAAATTAAAAAAAACAAAATTTTAAACAATAGATTCATAATAAAATATGAAGAGTGGACAATAGCGTGCGCATAATAAAAATGTCATACCTCTTAAATTTTTAGTAATAATTTATGCTTTTTATTTTTTTAAGAAAATAAAGTTGCCATCATTGTCTTAACTTATTTCAATATTTTTTTTATGGGTCAAGCCAATTTTAAACTTGTGAGTTATTACTTATCACTATAGTAGTAATAAGATACAACTCGAGTCAATCTGGCCTTAAGATTGGGTGGCCAATCGAATGGATCCATTGGTGTCCATCAGAGTTAGTTTTTTTTTGTTATATAAAAAAATATTTAAAATAATATTATTTTAAAAAAATAGATTTGTTTTTGTAATTTAATATTTTTATTTTAGAATATATTCGATATTATAGTAATGATTATTTTTTAAAGTATTTTTTATTTGAAAGCATATTAATTTTTTATTTTTAAAAATTAATTTTTAATATCATCATATTAAAATAATTTTAAAATATAAAAAAATTATAAAAAATAAAAATTTCAATTTTTTTTAAAAATATTTTATCTCTAAAAAAAAAACGTGGCTTATTATGTTTTGTTGAATTCATCTCCTTTCATAACATAAGATAGTAGTTTGACACGTGTTTCATTTGATTTTACCGATTCCGTGTCATCTACCTCAGTAGAGTAACCAATAGCTGACAAGCAATCACTGTTTGAATCGCCAAACAGGTCCATCTTATAACAAGGGCTTATTATTACACTACGAAAGTGAAGTGTGTGATTGCAGCCAAAACGCAGCATCGGCCAAAGTTTCAAGCCTTGAGACAAGTAACAACAAGAAACCCTAGCTAGCTTCTTAGTTCTCTCTCTCGAAACCACCGCGACTAGCTTGCCGACTCACTTCAACTGCTCGCTCCGGCATCGACATTTCTTTCTCTCTCGGTACAATCATTAATAACCCAGCTCATCTCTGTCTCTCTCTAACCTCTTCAAGTTCAATTTAGGGTTTCAAGATTCCAGTCTTCGATTGTTAAACCCTAACAACTTCCAAAACTTGAATCTTACAGAAACTAATTGAATTACTGCTCAATAATTACGATTAATCGACTGTGATTTCTTGTTTAATTGTTATTCAATGCAGTTCGTGTTCTTTAGAGTATTTATTTTTAGTATTTTTAAGTTTTTTTCATTAAAAACAAAATTAACTTTTATTTTGATTGAAATTGAGAAGATGGTAACATTAACTGACTCCTTAACATATTGAAAACACTTTGATGCTCCGTTCGAGCTATCTAATTGGAGTAACTCATGTTGCGGTTGCGAAATGTGTGGTGTGGGTTGAGACTGCTTTTACTTGATGTGAGGACGAGCTTAGGAAGTACTAACTGACTAAAGTAAGGAAGATGGAAATGGGATGCGAGTCCATAGTCTCGTATGGCTGTATAGATTAGTTGTTGTGTGCTTGTTTTTTAAACTTTGAACGAGATAGGCCAGGTTGTTTTCTGAATTACTTACTTGATGAATTGTTGAGTCGGTGAATTTAATCTGAGAACAGAAAAGTCTTACAAAGTGATGTGAAAGCCAGATGCCCCCTAGCCTCTACCCGAGGGCGACTTGAAAAGGGGGAATTTGGGGGTGTATTTGTAATTTACAGGGTTGTTTTGTTCAATTCTGATTGAAAAGCGAGCTGAGTAAGGTATATAAATAAATATGTTACTTGATCTCTTGACACAAATGCTTTCTTTATGATAGATGACAAGCGCTTGGACAAATTTGAGCTTTGCAATCATGCATAGGGATATAGAGAGGGAGTGGGAAAATCAGGGTGGAGTGGACTTATGAGTATTATTTTTTATAACTGGAGATTGTTACTCACACTCAGAAGAGCTATACATCTGCAAAAATATTGTGGAATGATGAGGAGACCAAATATATATTTCCAATTTATTATAGCTTTGGAACTTCTTGGAGAAAATGAGCGATGGAGCTTGTGGAGCATGGTTCACATGGAGGATTGCTCTCTTGGTTTGCTTCATAGTTTTTGGTTTTGCCATACTTTTGTTATCGTCATAGTACATGCTGATGATAAACGCAACATAACCAGATAGAGTTGTTTTCATTTCTGGAAATGTTCCTTTATTTATGCAATGCATTTGCATCGTGCAGCGAAGGCTTTGCTATATTCTTCCGATACAAAAAATGAGTGGTCGTTTTTCTCGTACAATCTACGTTGGCAACTTACCTGCAGATATAAGAGAATCAAAAATTGAAGATCTGTTTTACAAGGTTTGTCTTAAATGTTTTCATGTGAAGCTTATACTTCTTGTTAGCAGAATAATGAGATTTATTCATTTTAAGTTAATTATATGTGCACCATTATCATTGCTATTAACCTCAGAAATGATTATTTTTTCCTACTAATAAGCATGTACATGCCTGCTTAGTATTTATCACTATTTCCTTGAGTGATGCTATGTATTTCCAGCATCCCATGCTCGCCTCAAAACATATCAAAAGTTCATTCAGGCACAGCTGTGCTTCTGATCAGTGGCTTCAAATATTGAGAAATTTAAGCAATACATTGCTTGTCTGTATACTGCTCTGAGGATGAACAATATGTGTGCGTATAACTTATGCAATGCTTGCTGTTTGCACAATAACATAGAGAAATAGCTGTTACTAGACCAGTTATATATATGTATATAAAGATGGCATGGTTAGTATTTGCTATACAGCTGCAATTTAGCTGTCCAATGGTTTACCAGTATGGCTAAGCTTACAGATTTTGTTATTTGATTTTGCAGTATGGCCGTATCCTGGATGTTGAATTGAAGATTCCACCTCGGCCCCCTTGTTACTGTTTTGTCGAGGTAGTGCTCTTACTACACTTGATCTCTGCAACATATGGAGCTAGGTAGCCATCTTGTATTTTCTGGATGGAAAAAAGGAGAGCGCTTTGAATTATCTTTTGGGGCCATTGTGTGCATTGTTGGTTGTCTTGGGTTGCAACAAGAGTGTAGATTTGTTTTGAGTCTGGGGTGGGGAGCAACAACTTATTGAGAAAATGCTGAAACTATCCTCATTATCTCACCTAGAGCCCCCTCTCACAACTGGAATCTTCACCATTGGACTCGTGGTTTTTTGTTTGCAGTTTGAAAATGCTCGGGATGCTGAAGATGCAATAAGGGGCCGTGATGGCTATAACTTTGACGGTTCTCGTTTAAGGGTATTAACTGGTTCCGATTGTTTCTCTATGTATCTTTTACTGCCTGCCTCTTTTATTTCTCATTGTTACTATGCAGGTTGAGCTTGCCCATGGTGGTAGAGGACCATCGTCAAATGATCGTCGTGGTGGGTATGGTGGTGGTGGTGGTGGAGGAGGAGGAGGTGGAGGTGGGGGTGGGGGTCGACTTGGTATCTCACGCCATTCTGAATTTCGAGGTTTGTTTGGGGAGTATTTTTTTTCTTTATAAAAGATTCAGAGCAATAAATAGACACTGTCCTTCCAAAAACTACCCTTCTTGCATATGGTTTGCTCTAGTTTCCTTCCAAGTAACCTGGATATAATTCTAAAGCACATATTTGACCTGCAGTTATTGTTCGTGGTCTTCCTTCTTCTGCTTCCTGGCAAGATTTGAAGGTTGGAGAACTTCCAATGCTTGACCAACCAAAATTTATCTGTTTATGTACCTTGCTACTTAGTGATAAATTGATTTCAGGATCATATGCGGAAAGCAGGAGATGTGTGTTTTGCTGAAGTTACTCGTGATGGTGATGGTATGCCTCTTAGAATGCTGTAACTTCCCATTTCTGTTCCTGTTTTAGCTTTTTTCTTGAAATTCATCTAACTGGCGTTCAATTTCACAACCCAATTTGGAGTGAGGTGCAAAGTATGCTTGGATGCTGATATTGGAACACACAGTGTTAAATATCTCATGAGCTGCATGTCTTCATGCTGCTACTGAATTGAAATTTTGGACTTAACATTCAGGAACTTTAGGCCTTGTTGATTATACAAATCATGAAGACATGAAATATGCCGTGAGTTGTTTCTTGGTTAAAAAAAAATAAATGCTTGGGATTGTTGTTCTTTCCTCTTATCTAACAGCTCACATGGGTTTATGTTATTCAGATTCGGAAACTTGATGATACTGAGTTTAAAAATCCCTGGGCCAGAGCTTATATTCGGGTAACCATTAAATCCAGCATTTTATCTGTTGAGTTGGTAGTAAGTTAATTCAAATATTTGAAAATGGTTTTATAGTGCAGAACTGTCTCAAGCATGCAAATTTGCCCTGTTCTCACTTTAATTATACCTAGCAGATCCTTACCTCACTCCCTCCATCTTCTATTTTTGGAGTTCTAGGAATTGTTGAAAACATCAAGTTTCGAGGCCTTTCTTTTCATACTTTTCTGTAGAATAAAAATAGCTCACTATCTTCCACATGGAGATGCTTTGGACATATATTAAGGAAAATATTTTTTAAAAGATGCCAGGCTCATTTAATAATTGCTCTTGGTTCTGCTGTTTGTTCTGATTCGTAAAGGTGAAGCAATATGAGGGCTCTCCATCAAGGAGCCGTAGCCGTGGTCGGAGCAGGAGCAGGAGCAGGAGCAGGAGCCGGAGTCCGAGGAGGAACCGGAGGTGTGTGTGTGTTTTTTTTTCAATGGCATTCTACTTTGAAGGGTGTTTTTTTTTCCCACCATAAAGTGATAGCTGTCTGTTTTATGCAGCAAATCATTGGAACGATCTGTTTCAAGGTCAAGGTCAAGGTCGAGGTCGAGGTCGAGGTCTAAAACTAGATCTGCTTCACCTCTCAAATCATCCAGGTAATTAGTTTCTTTGCATCGCATTTTATTTGCTGTTTTTCTTGAGCTAAGGCACCTTTTGTCATTCTCTTGTATTGAATACGCAGACCAAAATCAAGGTCCAGGTCGAGGTCTGAATCTCCCACCAAGGCAAGTCCCCTTTTGGTTGGTTAATAAAAAAAGAAAGGGCAAAGAATTTTTAGTTATTATTTTGTTGTGCGCGTGAGACTTCAATACAGTGTCTAATAATGTACTCAGTATAAGCTCTTCTCTCTTTGCAGGCACGGTCAGGCAGTGCCTGAGCGCTTTAAACTCCGTATCCAATCAGACTGTTACCTGAAACTTCTTCGATGTAGAAAACTCTGAGGCCTGCCTGCAAGAATATCGAGGGGCCAGTTGTTCTAAATATCCAGTCAGACTGTTACTTGAAATGCTTTGATGAAGACATGAACTAGTAGTGTAAGGCTTGGTGGTTTCTTGTCATTTTGGGTTGCGGATTTTTACCTTAAGCTTGAACCGAGTATTTGTTTATGTTGGCACTTTTGTGTTGAATTTGGCTACTTACTTTCCATCAATTTAAATCAGTGAACATTCAAGCGTGTTATAGTTTGACCTGTTACTTGTCACTCCAGTTGCTCTGATCTGTTAATATAAAGCGACGGTGCTGTGACGTCATTTTATTGTCCATTACCGGTGGAACATTGGTGGTGAAATGCTATGGAAAATGAAATGGGACCAAGCATTCCCACCTGTGGTGATGAGAGTGAGCAGATGTGAATGTTTCCACTTCATTCACAGCCTGTATGTACGCGAGAGTTTCGACGTGATTCAATTGAAATATCTATAAAAAGTGTTTTTCGGCTTTAATCTTTTTTTCAAGTAGATCTTTTTGTAATATTGAATGTCATTGTATTGGATCTGCTTAGATTCTGTGGCTTAATCTATTAAAAATCCATGATTTAGGTGATGGTTTCTGATATTTTTTTAAAAAATCTATTTTCAATTTAATAATATAATAAAAAAATTTTATTTGAGATTGTAATAATTTTATAAGATGTTAATTGAAACAAAATATGAAGAAAAATATAAAATCAAATAAATATAAAAAAATAAAATTAAAAAAAAAACTGAGATGAAAGGATAAAAAAAAAGAAAATGCAAAAAAAAAAAACTATCTTCTTTACTGTTTATTTTAACATGGAAATAAGTGACGGTGATTCTTGCCCACCATTGACAGATGGACTCCACCAACCAAGGATGGTAGGCCATGGAATCCATCTTGGCGCCAACAAATAATTTGCAATATGGGCTCATTGTACTTACTTGGGCTGCTACAAAATACAAAGGAAAAAGCAATACCATTTCTTTCTTTCTTGCCGCTCTTCCTGAAACCCTAGTCCTATCTATAAATACAAATCAAACTCCCTACGCAGCAGCAGGTCACCAAGCAAATCACATCAATCATGGCTGGTAGTGAGCTTGCTTGCATTTACGCTACCCTCATCCTCCACGATGAAGACATCGCCATCACTGTAAGAAACACTCATCACAAACACAAAGTTGCTGGTTTTTTTTCCCGAAGGTTTTGCGAAGAAAACTAATGTTTTTTTCTTGAAATAATTATGCAGTCAGATAAGATTGCTACACTGGTGAAGTCAGCTAATGTGAATGTGGAATCTTACTGGCCAAGTCTTTTTGCTAAGCTTGCTGAAAAGAGAAATGTGGGTGATCTTATCATGAATATTGGCGCTGGTGGTGGTGGTGGTGCTGCTCCTGTTGCTATTTCTTCTTCTGCTCCAGCCGCTGCATCTGCCGCTGCTCCTGCTGTTGAGGAGAAGAAGGTAAAATTAATGGTGCATTTTTTTTTGGTGTCGAAGTCTTAAAATTGAGTGTGTTGTTTTTGTTGTGATTTGTTTTGCTTATTTGTCAAGGTTTGATTTTCACGGGAATTTTGAATGAAATTGCAGGTTTTGTTTTGTGGGTTATTTGAGTTTAGAGAATGTGTATTTTGTTTTGAGATTTGGTTTTTGTTTACGTGCAGGAGGAAGCTCCAGAGAGTGACGATGACATGGGATTCAGTTTGTTTGATTAGGCGCTTTTTTCCATTGTGATCAATTGTAACTCTTTTGGCTTCTTTATGAAATTAGGACCGGCTCCGAAATTGCAATTTGGTGAAATTTTGGTTGACGATTTGAGAATTTCTGACTGATTGACCATGAATTCTTTCTAGTAATACATGAATTTTTGATGTTTTAGCATTATAACTTGCTTGTTTATACCAATCATGATTCAGTTCTTAACAAATCGTACTTGTTGGATCAAAGTTCAATGGTTTTGTTGTTTCAAAACTTTCAAATATATCCGACTAAGTTGTTATTTGCTCTATCATAGTTTAGGATGTTATCCAAGCTTGATGTTCATGGTGTTGGAGATTATCCAAGTTTTGGAAACCTATTAGCACAGTTTACGACGGAAAAAGTTTTTTTTTATGCAATTGTTTTCCAGTTGTATTCATTACTGTGGCAATGCAGCATTCCTAGTATCATGTGCTTGAGTTTCTCTTTGGTTCGAACTTCGGTCATCTTGCCACTTGTAACAGCTAGGAGATGATTGTTTTGCTAATTTCAAAACACCACAGAGAAGAGATCTAGCCTCCTCAACAAAAACCGAACCTAATCTTGAGTCCAAAAAGACGGTGCTTAAGCGTGAGAGCTTGAGAGTTTTGAAGTTGGTATTTACAGTGGAAAAGTAGTCTCTTTAATTGCTGGAATATGATGTGAGTCTTAATTGGACAATGAGATTTGATTTGAAAGAAATTTGAACCATTTTTTCTGTGCTAAACTGCTTTAATTTACTAGCAAGGGCTATGGAAAATGATGATTGGACATTGCTTTGGCATGCTTACTTGGAACCCACTAAACCAATCTTTCTAACGTACAAGACAAGAGCATTAGCCCTGTCATGATGCACCCATCTATTTAATACATAGTTTGTGTTCATACCAAATAAAAAAATAATATCGATTGGTCCATAATTAATTAAATTACTTAATTAACTTTATTAAAACATAACTTCTTTTTATATATATATCAACTGAGGGAGTAAGGAATAATTTACTCTCATATATATCCTGGCAAAAGCTTGCCCACAACATGGTATGTACAAGTGCACCAAACAAACTTAATTGTGTTTGGACAAGAGGTTTTACCCGACTCGGCAAGACATGTTCTAGAAATAAAAATGATATCATTTTTCGTCATGAGTTAATTTAAATTTTAAAACAGGTAATGCCGGGTTAATCCTTTTAATTTGAACAAGCCACTTGTTAGTTAAATTTATATAAATTTGTGGAGAACGGGTTTTAAAACTGTGGTTTGTACAAGCTTGGTGGTTAAATTTATATAAAATTGTGGAGGAGAGTGGAGATCTGACCGGTTACTTGTTCCTATGTGTCGGTGGCATGATTTTTTAGTGGCGGTGCTCGTAGTGTTTTCTTGATCAACAGATGTACCTATCTGGGTCGCCTTGTCGTCAACAACGAAGAAGCCTTCTTTGAGCTTGCAAAAGGTGAGTTTCCAGCTCAGTTTTGACAAGTCCCAAAAGCACCCCACGTAGGTGATAAGTCAAACAAGGGGTGCTCAACTTCCAAGGGGCAGTTGAAATATATCTGTGTAATATATCTGTGTCCAGTTTGCAAGCAGTAACTGGACCAAGTCATCCTTCGGTCCAACCTCTACACCTACATTCCACCGCGTCTTTCCAGATGTTTGTAGGCTTTTGAGATGAGATTTCTCCTACCCTTTATATACCTCTCCTCTCTCCTCTCTCCTCTCTCAAGTATCGAATCCAAGCAAGAAATCCTTCTCCTTCAAGAAACCTAAGAGGAAATCCCTTTTCTTGAAACCTCAAAAACAAGCCTGTTTTGAGCCCCAGAAGACGATCTTTAATTGCTTGCATAGTTGTTGTAACATATAAGAAAGAAAGTAAACACAGCCCACTTCTTCGATCCAAGTTTCAATCACGATGCTGTATATGTTCAGTTCATTTGATGCGCTGTGCGCAGAATCACTTGGGCAGAAGCTCAGGTTCTCATCCAGAGCTTCCAAAGAAGGGAACAACCAGCCACAGGTTGAGTCCATGAAGAAGAGAGAGATGTCTGAAGGGAGCGATGACAAGTCTTCGACATCATCGTCAAAATCATCTCCTGTGAACATTAGCAAGCCATTACAGCAACAAAAGAGGAGAATAAGGTTTGCTCCGGAGTTAGATGGAGTGCACTGTTTTGAGACCATGATTACTTATTGAGCTTTCTTTCAGTTTTTCACTAATTTTTGTGTATGTATATATTTATTTATTTATTTATTTATTGCGGGTGATTCATGTAATGTAATCAACATTTTGCAGTTATAAGACTCATTTTCCCCTCTTAATCTGTAGATTTAACATCATTAATTTAATTAAATTCAAGTTTCTGTATAGGCAAAACCGCGACCAAGTCTCGTGTTTGTTTTTTTTTTTTTTATGAATGAATAATTTCACTAGCCAAGAAGGTAAAAAATAAAAATAAAAAATGGAATTACTGTGATAGCTTGTTGATTGCTCTGATGATGGCCTCCACCCTCCGATGAAACTTAGGACGCCAAGTAAGGAATAATTTGGTATAGTGCCTGAAAGTCCATCCACTTGAACAAATACCCTTAATTTCTTGCATGATAAGGTCATATGCAAGCAGCTGTCCACTGCTATTTCCGTCAAAGAACTTGCCGTAACCATAAGAATCTCTGGCCATTAATTCCGATTTCCATTTCATCAATTACTTTGAACACTGAAAAAAAGTTTAGAAGAAGGGAAGATTGAAGTTTTCAATACTTGCAAGAAACTATCATGTTTTAAATGCCACCAGCACACGTACCTATGCTTTCTTGATGTATCTTTCTTGTTTACCAAGCAGCGCATCTCTTGTTCTTATCTCATATTTCTAATTAAAAATCTTTCTAGCATAATATTCCTTAAGGCATTCAAGACATTGACCGTCTATAATATCTCATGTTTTTCATATCTCTAAATATTGTTTAATTTTTCTCAAAAATAAAGAAGGCGATAGCTTGCCAAATTTTCCATAGATCATAAAATCGCATTGTTTTGTTTTGTTTTTTTTTTTTTTAAGTTAAACTAGGGGCAGGGTGACTAGTGAGACTAGGTGAACTTTTATCCTTGTTTGTTCATTGAAAAATAATTATTTTTAAAACAAGTTTTTTTTAATAAAAAGTAAATTATTTTATTATGTTTGATAATGTCATAAAAAATATTTTTTAGTATTTGATTATGCTATGAAAAATAAGTTAGAAAATAATTTATTAATGTTTAAATTTTTTTTTAATTTTATTAAAAAAATAATTAAACTATCAGATTATGAAGCTAAAGGATGATGAAATTAAAAAAATAATTAATTTTATAAATTATTTCAAATTAAAAAATAATAGTAAAAAAAATGAGGACCAAATCTAAGAAGTTGAAGGAGGATGGAATTAAATAAAATCAATTTCATATATTATTTCAAATAAACAAATATAAATCAAAAGAATAAGGGCTAAATTTAATAGATAAAAAATTTTCAATTAAAAAAATGATAAGAAAAAAAAAACAAGAATAAGGATCAAAATCAATATAAAAATCAAATTTTAAATTAAAAAATTAAAAAAAAAATTTTCAAAACAAAATATATAGCAATTAAAAGATTAAGAACCAAATTTAATATAATCAACAAATAATTTGATATTCTTAATTTTTTTATAACTTCTGGAAAGTAAAATATTCTCCATTAACTAACTTTTTAAATGAAAAATAAATATGAAAAATTTTGAAAAATAATTTTCAAGAAACTATTTTTCATAAAATAAGCAGAACCCTAGTTTAATTTATTTGAAACTCATATTATACTAGGAAGTCATAGGCCCAAACGTCCAAGTTTAATATTAGTGAAGAAACCTTTGAATTGAGACTAAATCTTTGATCTTGAATAGAGTTACTTGGATGCAGATGAAGATTAAGATGCATTTATAAACATAAAATATTGACCATTAAACGGGTACGAGTATGATTCAAACCCAAGTCATACGTGAGGGCAAGAAACACAATATTTATCTGCTTTTTTTTTTAAATTGTTTCTAACAAGTAATCATGACCTTAATGTTACTGAAAAACTTATGTTTAGAAAATTATCTCAACTATTAGATCAATTAATTGAATTTGGGTGAGTCTTGACGTGATGAAAATAGACAAGATGCATGCTCTTTTTTCATGAGGGCAAGTTGCTTGCAAGATAAGAGATTAGCAAAGTGGGCTCGCCTTCCATTCTCAGGAGGAAACTATGTCCAATGGAATAGGTTACTTGGAAATTGGATAGGATTATCCTTTTCATCTCTACCCCAAATGAATGCTCATGAAATCAAAGCCATAAATAGAGCCTAATATACTATAAATTCAAGAAGGTGAAGAGGGAAGGAAGGCTAGGTCCTTTGTCACATAGAAATTTCCAGTTTAGGTTTTTTAGTTTTTTAGCTTTTCCTAGTCATGGTAGTACCATAAGAGATGGTCTTTGTATTCCTTTCTTTCTTGCCCTACTTTTCTTGCCTTTCTTTCCTCTCTTTATCACTCTTTACTTCTCTTCACTAGCAAGCTATCTCAAATTCCTTTGCTGTTGCTTTACCCCCTCCTTAGCGTTTCTCCATATAAAATCAAGTTATTTCATTAGAGGCCATTGTCTCCAAGAATAACATAGAAGAATGGCAATGGGTGCGATGTCTGTGACAGTAACAGTTGTTGTTGCTGCAGCTGGGATTTATTTCTTCGACAAAAGCCACACCAAAGCTCAGGTAATAAACTAGGTCCCTTCATAATGTTCTTTGCTTTCTTTCAACTCGTAGTTTTAGTTTCTTGTTTATGTGGAAGAATCCAAGCTTAACTTTGTTTATGTTCAGGAGCTGGGAAGCAGAATGAGATCATCTGGTGAAAACATGGTGGCAAAAGTGAAGAAGACCAGTGAGATGCCAAAATTAGCACCCCAACTGGATGGATTAAACTGTTTTGAAACATTAATATGTCATTGATTCTGCTTGGTCTACGTGGTTAATTATCTCCAACACTGCCTTGCAGAGGTTGTTATTAATGATAAACCATGGACATCACCTTCTTTCTCCAAAACATTACTTATTGCTTCTGTTGTAGCTAGTCATGCATTGATTAGACATTACTAAGGAAAAATGCTACAATTTTGTAGTCTAAACTTTCGCTGTTTATGATTTATTTGTTAATTCCTATGGCATGAGATGAAAGAGGTTGAATTGGAGGAAATCAGGAGAGGGATGTCTCCTATGAAACTTCTCATTCTATAAGATTATATATTGTACTTGAGCAGAGCATGCACAGAAGGAAGATTAAAACCTTAATGGGTGTTTTTAACTGATAATATGGGAGAAGCTATGCCATCAAAGCACAGGACATCATGTTGACAAATATTTCTGCAACAAGTGAGCTAAAATGAGACTGATGAACATAAACAATGACAACATCTTGTAGAGCAGATGATATATGGACCTTTAAGTATCTGTGGTTTAACTGATTGAAGAGAAAACTTCTGCTTTGAGTAAAAGCATCCTCATCATATCGCATTATCAACATGTTTCTAAAGTATGATACAAAATTATACAACCTCCCACTACCACTGAAAAGGGAAGAGTGACACTGGTAGTTAAAAAGTAGAGCATCTCTCATATTGGGTTTTCAACTTTCAAGTAGTTCCAGCATTCAATCTTGCATTCCTTCCCATGTTTCCAAACCTTCTTCCCACATTGAATATAAATGCCTTCGTCAAGAGTCCTCGATCAAAGCTACATGCAAGGATAATAGCCCCACCAAAAATGAGAAGCTTTGGTATGTTCCTGCCCAAAGACTTCTCAGAAGTAGTGGTAGCTGCTTCATTCTCTGACAAATTCTCATCGCCTCCCAAGGATCTCAGCAACTCTGGATTTATTTTGGTGTTAATCTGAGCCATGAAAGCAGGCCGAGAAAGTTCTGCCCCTGATGCTCTTGCTTTTTGGTAGGCACGTAAACCAGGTTCAATCTTCTTGACAGTTCCCCACATGCCCTGCCGCACTCCAAGCTTAGCGATTTCCCATGGGATGCCCATGTCTTCATGATGGAAGAGCAACACCTCACAAGCAGTCAGCTGGCCATCACCTCTCCTCGATTCCACTGATCAAGTGTAATTCAAGCGGATTTAGCTGTTAGTCAATATTCTAAGTCTCATGACAAATAATATACAGACTAGCTCTTCACCGGACAAAGCAATTGCCCAATGTTCTGGGGTAGTGAGAACCTGAAGAAATGTTTCAAGGTGAAGAAGGATTTATTCAATTAAATGGCAGAAAGGAAGAACATATGATATACCTGCTCGGATACACCAACTTGAGTAGTATAGGTCAACCCGTCTTGGCTTATCTCGCCTTGGGACAGATGAGCATGGTACTCCCTGAAATTAGTTAGAAGCAGTCAATTAGATTGGAGGTCCAAAATCTCAGCGATGATAGCAAAAGAAAACAAGCAGACATGATAAAAAGCTGATAGATGAGATTGCAGAATGCTCCCATTTGTTAATAAAGAAAGTCTTTTTCCACAGGACCTTGTGGTCCATTGCTATCTCTCTCCCACTAGTGGGAAGTGATTATGAGTTTGAGCAATAGAAACATGTAGTTCTAGAAGAAAACTGGGTTAGTTTGGGAACTGTAATTACACAGAGAGGGCCTCCCTCATATCCAAAAGGAACGAGTCTTTTCCATCCCTATCATTGTGTATCGTTTCAAACATTTTCTTAGACACAAGTTACTAATTTTTCAATTCACCCAAGTCAATTCAATAGGAACTGGAACTAATAAGAATTACACTCTGAGAAGCACTTTAAGCTATCCCAATTTTAAGCCAGTGAGAATCAATTGTTTATTTGTACCCTATGGTTGCGGATATTCAAAATGGAAGGTTTCAGAAGACCAGTTCAACTTAGTTAGCATCAGCAGCCCTAGCTGATTGGCTTGTTAGACCTCTGTTACCTTACATATAGCTGAACTCAGTTTCCATGTTTGTCCCATCATAAGTTGAGTTAGGTACCAAGTAGATGCTGCTTAATATTATTATTATTATTGTACATAATTTATAAACACAGAATAATAAACTCCTGATTCATACCTTCGTCACACAGAAATAAGATCTGCCCAACTCCCATATTCGCCGACCTATTATGTATTCCCTGTCACTACAGAAAAAGGGAAACTGCAGCACAAAGCATTAGTAGGAGATGAGCACATAAAACCAAGACAAGCTATGATTTAGAACATATGAAATGAAGACTCACTTTTCGAATCCAATGCACTAGCATGGTCCCTGTGATGGAACATTCATCTAATATTGCAGAATAAGCAAGCATGTCATCCCACTTTGTCCGGAAGTCATCATCCCAAAATAAGTCTCTCACTATCTCTGGTGAGGCATCCTCAAAGACAGTACTGCTACGATACTGAGGAGGACCAGTCTAACAACCCATTAAAACAAAAACTGATCAAAAAGATGTCTATATTCCACACATTATCCAATTGCATGAAAGAAAGTAGCTGAAATTCCAACCAAATTACCAAATTGAATCAGAAGAACTGATAAAACTGTTGGCCTGTATTAAATTACTGTTTGAATAAGAGAGAAAAGTCTACCTTGGGATCTCTCCTCCATGCTTGGTATCTCATAGTTGGGGTGGAACGATCCATCATATGTATCCAAGTAGAACCTCCATCTTTAACCTCAACAAGCTGGTTCAAATGTTTTAAATCCTCCTCCGTGACCAGACTAGCAATATTAGACTGCTCTTCATTCAGCTGTGATCTACTAGACAAGTACAAAGAAGAAATTATTCACTTGCCCCAAATTAAGCTCACTCACAATTTTCTTTGATATTATCCAAAACCATTTTATGGTCATCCCATAGAGACAAAGTTTCCCATTGTGTGTCAAACCCAACAATTGATAATTCTAAACAAATCATAAAGCACGAGATCATTGCTAAACTGGAAACTATTACTACAAGGAATCATAGATTTTCTGTTTCTTGCCCCATCCAATTCTAGTATTTGCACAGATTCAAGTTTCCCATTAGATACCATACTTTCATACCATAAGTTGTCATGATGGCACAAGCAACCCTCAGTTAATCAAATTGATTACGAATTTCAACTCCACAAAATTATTGAGAACTTTACCCGTTATTTAACAATAGACAAAACAAATACTACCGACAAACTTCTAAATTCATTCAAAGATTGCAAGGCTCGTTTCATTTAATCTTTTATTGATACAGAAAACTAGACACTTTGTGATAAGGGCTCGTACCTGCAATCTTCATATTCTGTAGGTGGCACATGAGATGGTTTCTGATGCTCTAAATTGTTGTTGTTGTCCAAAACCCAAGAAGCTTCACAATTTGAAGACCTCACCAAGAACGAATTCCACTGCGAGAAAGAACCAAAACTCTTCAATGGAGACATCAAAAATCGACAAGGTGAAGATGGCAACGATGACTCCAATATCTTTGATACACAAGAAGCCAATTTGTCACTTTCCCTGGTCACCCATTTAGGCTTCCATGACCATCCAATAATCAAGCCAATAAGAAAAGATATCCACAGTGGACCTAAAAAACCCACCGTTTCTGTACGTACACCTAACATTGAAGAGGGATGCTCTAAAATATCATATAAAGCCTCAATCAAGGCCATAGCATCATATAAACTCACAAAACCTAAAAGGGTTATCAATAAACCTCTAAATTTGTAATCTTCGTTGTCTTTGGTAACAAAAGTTTCAATCTTCGAATCAAGTAATCAAGGAAATTGATAACTCAAGAGATAGACAACAAAGGGTCTCAAGAAATATAGAGAAATATCAAACCCTGAAAAGAAATATCACATGAATTTGGTAAGAAGAAGACAAAGAGGGTGTCTGTGTTTGTTTTTGTGTGTGAAGATGATTGAGACACGAGTGGTGGTGGCAAGAAAAGATTGTGTGAGTGGATAAGACAAGAGGTGGGCTGGGTTCATGTCACCATGCTGTTTTTGAGAACTTCGCAAAGCAACCTTGTTCGGTGTAGGAGAAATCTTCTAAACGGAACTGTGTGCATAGAGGAGGGGGGCCCAGTTTGGGAAAAAAAGAGAGAGAGAGGATTGGTGGAGACTGACTTTAGTTAAGTACTCGTCTCCCAACACCGCCTCTCCTAGATTTGTCTTTATATGTATCTTTGGATGTACACACAGACAGGTCTCAGTTGCGTTGTGTAATAGTGTACTTTGTTGACGTGTTTTTGGGGCTAATTCTATACGAGTCCCTATATTCTTATCATTTTTAAATCTAGTCCCTTCACTAAAGTTCATTCTTTGTATTCCATAATTATTGACGTTAAGAATGTGGAAATCCTGTCAATTGTTTTTTTGTTAATAAGCATACTATTTTTTTCATTATTTCAGGAAAAGTGTCCTAAAGAAGAAAAATATATAAATAAATGCTTTTATCCTTGTTATGAATAAAAACCTCTTCGTCTCTCGAAGAGAATTTAACACTAATAATGTTATGTTTTTTTTTTTTAATACTAAACACATTCTTTGCTATCTCGAAAAAAAATATTTCTTAAAAAAAAAAAGTAATTTGGTTTATCCTGGTTACAAATCAAAACCTCTTCATACCTTGAAGATGATTCAGTTTCACTTTATATTAGATAAGTGACTTGCGTTATATTATGGGTTGTGTAAAAAATTATTTAACTTGAAAAAATAATCAAAAAAATTTATAATTCAGGTTATAGACCTTATTGGATCCAATAAGGCTACTTCATCTAATATTATGATAAAAAAACAATAACAATAAATGAACTAAATTAAAAAAAATAAAAAATAATCATGATAACCTGCACAAAAAGAATGCTTGCAAAAGAATAAATAATAAATCTCAATTACTAAACAATCTAATGTTGAACAATAAAATTGAGAAAAAAAAATGATCCAAGTTAACTAGAATTAGCATGTCAAACCCGTGACATGAGTTGTGAGGTCACGATAACTTTATAGAAAGCAAATTAAAAAAAATTACAATGCCCAATTCTCAATAATCTAAATGTAGAATGATAAAATAAAAAACAAAATCAATTAACAAAAAGAAGCAAACAAAAACCCAACAAACCTAAGCAAGGTTGCCAAACCTTTCGAGCCAAATAATTGAAATGGGATAGCCTAATAAAAAGTCAATTACGAGAAAAATTATGAAACTCAATTCTCAAACTAACTTAATTCTGAAGGACAAAATAAAAAAAATATTCAATCTTAAAAAACAACCCGAAAAAATAAATCAAAGTCACTTAGGCTAAGCCGCCAGACTTGGGATCTAGGTCATGACACTATAATAACCCTTTAAAAAGGAAAGCAAAGAAAATCAAATAGCTTTATTTCCAATAAATAGAATTTTGAATGATGAAATTAAAAAAAATTGATGTAAAAAAAATCTAAAAAAAGACCAATGTCAACCTGGGTTAACATTTTAAATCTGTGATCCGAGTCATGAGCAAGAACCACCTCATAAAAAAAATCATGAATCTTAATTTTTAACCAATCCAATAATGAAGAATAAAATTAAAAAAATAATTTTTTTAAGACCTAAAGCAAAAAGTAACAATAAAAAATAGGATCAAATTTGAAACAAAAATAAAATGGTAGGACACCTTTTTCTTTGGCAGAGCAACATAAAACTTTAGGAGAGAAAAGAGAAAAAAGAGAGAAGAAGGGAAAAAAAAACATGGATTACCATGTTTCTCTAATCATGACGCGTGTCACACTACTAGAAAATACTCACTGCGATGCTTTCAACAAGCTATGAACAATGAATTTTCATCACTGAAGGTAGTTGCATGCACTAGCTAGCCTCCAAATGCCAACACGTGTAACACACGTACCATCTAAGTTGCCCTACCCATTTACCCTAGCCCACTATCTTTGTTTGAGTTTCAATTTTGATCCATCAATATTTAATTGCTTTACATCAATATAATTTTATTTTATTTTTCTTGACATTGCGAGAATTCTATATTTAGAAAATCAAAACAAACTATCAAGTGAGATCCTAAATAAAGTCAGTATCAAAGGATTAAATTGGAAAAAAAAGTTGAGTGATAAAAAAAATCTTCCCTTGACTTTGAAAATAAATCTTTGATGTTAGCATAAAAAGGAAGGACCGAACATTTGTTTAAGCTTAAAATCGAGAACTCAAAACTCTAATTTTTTCAAATCAACAAAATAAAATTTTATTATTTTAAATTGAGCATCAATCAAGTGGAGAAATATTTCTTGACACTACTAGGTCTCCATATATAAACATAAAAACAAATCAATGATATTAATCTGAAATCAATGCAATGTTAGAGAAAAATAAAATTAAAAGATTAAATTGAAAAAAAAACCTTAGAGACAAAAAAAAATAAAATTTCACCATATGAACATAGTGGAAACTCTCACATGGGCACAGCAAGACATGTTGCCCTTTTTTTAATTTCAATTTTAATACACATTGAGAAAATATATATATATATATATATATATATATATATATATATATATATATATCTGTCATCTGCTCACAAGTGA
>Ga0325410_1002997_pt1 | contig 18959 bp, 14 predicted proteins | sample PopdelMetagenome_16_FD_206182 | JGI IMG/M metagenome (GOLD analysis project Ga0325410, IMG submission 206182) | Populus deltoides microbial communities from Bellville, Georgia, United States - Xylem-PdIQD-R3 | ecosystem: Host-associated > Plants > Phyllosphere > Stem > Wood/Secondary xylem... | reverse complement strand
ACAATTGATTTATATTTCCGCTTTGTAATAGCATAACTGTGTACTTTCGTGAATTATGACGCTGGCTGATCTTGGACCATGGCTCGTCGTGATGTCTTATGGAAAGGATAGCAAAAGGTCAATTCGCCCAATAACTCAGCCTATAAATTGCCAAGTGTAGTGATTACTTGTCATGTTTGGACCTAAATTTAACTTAATTTTACGGGTATATCGTTAGTATACTTTTTTAGAAATAGCGAGTCCGTGCGACGAATCTGGATTTTTATGGCTATTGTATTCTAGCAAGGCTAAGAGTGAAAAAAAAAATTCTGATGGATAAATATTTTTTTTTGGTCAAATTCATATATTTGGGTTTGACGAGCTACCAAACCCAACATCTTTAGGCTCAACATCATGTCAAGCCCAAATGGATATAAAACTAACAATCTTAATAAACTTCATTTTGGACCACAAGACGTATTTATTTATTCTCATTAATCTTAACATAAAATGTTAAGATCAAGAATACTTATCTCTCAATATCCTTACAAAATTACTCTTTGTCTTATAAGGACTTATCATTTTTCTATCAATATTAATTATGTGTAATAGATATTCATTACTCATTAATACTATTAGAAGAAAATTACTTTCAAGTTCATTATATCTATAAAAAAACAAGGCTCATGGGGTATATATACCTCATAAATCTTTTAAGCATCAAGTTTACAATCTTTTCATTCTCAATATTTTTAACATATATATTTTGAAAGTCTATCTCTCTAAAATATCATTGTATTTCTCTCTTAAAAAAGATACTTACTTAAGTATCTGAGAGTCTCCAAATATACAAAAAAAAAGACCTTTATTTAGAATATACCAGTCATCTACAAAAAAAAATGAACTAGATTGTTAGAACCAAAAGATTAATTGATTACAACACATAAACTTTGCTCCTAGGCTCCTTAGATTTTTTGTCACATCATTATTGGCGTCATCTACTGGAAATGATAAAAAAAAAAGCCATCAATTATTATTTCATAACTGATTTTTAATGAGAGAATGAACCAGATTGCTAGAACCAAGAGATTATGATCTTGTTGATGATATCAATAAAGTTCCTTCAACATGAAAAATTACTTTAATGATGAAAAATATTCCAAATCATCTTGGAAGGAATGATATATTACGAATACTAGATGTGCACTATTTATAAAAGAATTAGAAGGCTATACAACATTTTTGTTATTTTAAGTCAAAACATAGTTTCTCCTATTTACCTGGGGACTTGGTGAGACAAACAAATCCAGGCCACATTTTTTGCTAACTTCATGAATGTTGTTAAAACCTCGAGAGCTTAAAAGTTTTCAACAAGTACAAATAAAATATCGGTTCAAGCCGTAAAACATGTGAAGTCTTTTTAGAAACTATCCAAGGGGAAACAAGTCAACTACCTAGAAGAAATATACTAGAGAAACTCTAAATTCTCTTCACCTAAAGAACTGAGACCATGATCTCAATAGAAGTTGGATACCCAGGTCATTAAGTTAATTATACCTTAAAGTGCAATAAAAATGTATCATAGTTAATGATTAAGAATGTAAATTTTTTATATAAAAAAACTTATTTATTCAAAGTAATGATGTTTTCATTTTCTCCAGTTGATGTCTAAGGACCTCTCATTAACCTTTCAAGCATGAGATTAACTCAGTCTCCTTAATGTGATTGTACAATTTACCATGGAAGGGATTGACATGGTCTCTCTAGTGCAATTGCACCACTCTCCAAGGATGAGATTGACATGACATCAATCTAGGGCAATAGCCTCAAACTCACCAATGAAGGAATTAATTTGGTCTCTCTAGTGTGATTACATGATTTACCTTGGAAGGGATTGATATAGTTTTCTTAGTACAATTACACAACTCTCGAAGGATGTGATTGACATGGAATCAATTCAAGGCAATAGCCGCAAACTCACCAAGGGAGGAATTGATTTATTCTCCTTAGTGCGATTGCATAATTTACCTTGGAATGAATTGACATGGTCTACCTAGTGTAATTGCACAATTCTTCAAAGATGAGATTTACATGAAATCAATCAAGGAAAATAGCCCCAAACTCACGAAGGATGGGATTAACTCGGTCTTTCTAATGTGATTGCATGACTAACTTTGACAGGGATCAACACGGTCTTCTTAGTGCAATTGCACAACTCACCTCAAGGGATTAACACGATATCCCAGGAAAATAGCCCTAAACTCACCAAGGATAGGATTGACTTTGTCTCCCTAATGCGATTGCACAACTCAACTTGGTAGGAATCGATATGATACCTTTAGGGGAAATGGACCCGAACTTCCTAAGGATGGAATTGACTCGGTCTCCCTAGTACGATTGCATAACTAGTTTTGAAAAATATTGACATGGTATTCCTAGGGTAATAGCCCACACTCTCCAAGGTATTTTACTTGATCTTCTTAATGCAATAATACCAATCTTCATGAAATGCCTAGGGGCATCTCACCAAGTCATCAAGAATTCATCCAAGCAATGATATACCCATAACCTCGTTTTGCTCTCAGTTCAAGGGAAAGGGTGAATCCTACTAAGGTTGGGCAAACTTCAAACTTTAATGGCCAAACTTAGAAATTTTATATTTTTTTCTATGTAGAGGCGTTAATATAAGCGTTGGAACCACACTAACTTTCTAAAGGATTTTTCGCCTATATATTCTTCTAAGTATAAACATTAGATCCATACAAACTTTTTTTAAAAAAAGTTTTAAGGATTTAGACCCTGCGTGATATTTTTACTATAGACGTTGGATCTATACAGACTACACAAGAAATGAAATATAAAAATAAAGTTTATAAAATGAAAAACATTACATAAGAATAAACCCTACAAGACTAGGATTGTTTACATAACTAAGGGGAGACAGGGAGCTAAGACATAAACATCTAGGCCAGACATCTCAACTAGATTTTTCCCATGTTGGGCAACTGCAACCCTAGTAAGGGAAAACATCAGCAATGGCATAGGGTCTAGATGGATGACAACATTAAATTCCACCTGTATTCCTCTTGATTGATTGAAGAAATACATTGTGTAAGGATTTACAATCAATACTATTTGAGAATAGATAAAGCATTTTCTCTAATTCACCTAGGATAATGAAACCTCTTTTAATTACTTAAATACATTCATATAATTCATGTTATACTCAATATCATTGGTATATCAGAATCGAAATATAACATTCCATATATAAGATAACATAGTGGTCTTAAGTATAAGGATCACTTACACAATCGTCACATGAGTCTTTCCATAGACACAAGTGATCTCTTCATATGAAATTCTCATACAGGTCGGTTTAGTGTATATATCATCTAACAAGCACCTATATATTAGTTCTAGGTATCCCTCATACCAGCTTAAGAGAATAATTGCTTCCTTTCGTAAAGAAAAGAACATAATATGTACTAATTTCAATGACTTCAATCAATATCCACTCTTAATATAGCATTGACCAAGAATATTTAAGAACAATACGTTGATGCAATAAGAATCTTATAATTATAACAACTTAATAATTTCCTTTACAAAGTATTTTTGTCCCAATGACTTTAACTTTACTCTAGATTCATTAATCAAATATTTGATAAATATTAAAGATAAATAAAAATTTTATTAAAAATTAAATATATTTACATGAATAAAATCAATATCATGTATAACCAACTGATTGGTTACAGGGCATATATACTAACAATACTTGCACTAAAGTCAATTACTCATGTATCAAATATCATATCACTCTACTTGACAAAAATGATTTTATTGGGACATTGGCTTAATAAGAGGATCTCTAAGATTCTCTTCAGTGGGTACTCGATGTATCTTTACATCTTTTCTTTCTATGATTTTCTAATCAAATGAAATTATCTAAGTGTATTTTTAAATCATTGATAAGACCTTGATTCATTTGCTTATACAATGGCTCCATTGTTATCATAATGCAGGGTTATTAGATCAATAATACTAAGAACCACACCTAGTTTAGTGATGAATTTCTTGATCCAAACAACCTTTTTTATTCTCTCAATTACAAATGTGTACTAAAATTTAGTTATAGAGTCTTCTTTAGTCTCTTATTTAAAATTCTTCCAACTCACAGCACCATTATTTAGAGTAAAATATAACTATGCTAGATTTTCTATTTTTTTTAATAACTGATTGAAAACTAGCATCTATATAACCATGAATACTAGTTCATTTCCTTCATTGATCAAAAATACATTTTTAGTTCTTCTCAAGTACTGAAGAATGTTTTTTTAATATCTTTTAATGACCTTCACCTAGATTAGATACATCTGATCTTGTACATAGTATCGCGTACATTATGGATCTGATATCTAAAGTATATATAGAGTCATTTCCTTTATGAAATAGGTAAGTATCCACTTTTGGATTCTTCTATACTAAACTATTTTGGCATCTTGTCTATGTGCGTAGATTGGGACAAACCAAACAACCTTTTTTTATCTATCTCTATAGATATTTATTCCCAGTATATAGATTGCTTTTCTTATATTCTTCATGGAGAAATTCTTGGATAACCATATCTTTACTAAATAGAGTAAAGAAATGTAATTCCCTATTAATAAAATGTTGTCTATATATAATATTAGAAAAATGACTCAACTCACAATAACCTTTTTATAAACACAAAGCTCAAACATATTTTTGATGAAATCAAATTGTTTGATTATCTCATTAAAATGGATATACCAACTCCTTGAAGCTTAATTAAAGTCTATAAATGATTTTTTATAGCTTGCATACTTTATTAGCAAATTTCTTATATTCAAAACTTTCAGGTTGTGTCACATACACATCTTCTTGAAAATTTTCATTCAGGAGTATAGTTTTGACATCTATTTGTCAAATCTCATAATCATGGTATGTAACTATAGAAAGTAAAATCCTTGTGAATTTAACATAGTTAAAAATGAAAAGGTTTCATAAAGTCAACCTATTTATCCTTGTCTATAACCTTTGGTAACTATTTTAGCTTTGTATGTTTATATATTGTATCTATGCCAGTCTTTCTCTTAAAGATCCACATACATCTAATAGGCTTTATCCGTTCAGATGGATCAACTAAAGTCAATACCTTATCGGTATATAGAATCCTTTTAGATTTCATGGCTTTAAGCCATTTCTTAGAATCAATATTAGATATTGGTTTCATATAATTAGTAGGCTCATCAAGTATGAATAACTCGTCATTTTTCAGCTTTCATGAGAAATTCATATCTCATTGGTGTATAATGTGTCCTATCATATCTATGAAGTTCTTTTTTTCTTGAGTTTTAGGTTGAACATCTAATGTGCATCAGATTCAGGTTTCATTTGTGGTTCTTGAAATTTTTCAAGTTTTATTTCCTCTCACTACTTCTTTCGATAACAAATTCTTTTTTTATATAAATAGTATGTTTTGAGACAAAAATTTTTGCTCAATATGATGATATAAATAATATCTAATATATGTTTTTTGGATATCTCATAAACTTACATTTATTCGACTTAGCTCATAATTTTTTGGATACAATATGCTTCACATAAGCGTCACATCTCAAATATTTAAGTATCATAAGATTGGTCTTTAACCATTCCATATTTCATATGAAATTTTAACAACATAATTTGATGGAATCCTTTTTAAAAAGTAAGTAGTACTTTATAAGGCATAGCCTTAGAAAGAAGGTAGAAGGTTTGTATAGCTTATCATGGATTACACCATATTCAATAGGGTGTAATTTCTCCTTTTAGAAACTTCATTATGTTATCGTATTCTTGGAGGTTTTTAATATGAGAGAATCTCACTCTCTTGTAAATAATCTTGAAAATCTTGGTTGAAATATTTGCCACCTCAATTTGATCGAAGTATCTTAACAATCTTTCTTATTTGTATTTTAACTTCATTTTTGAATTCTTTTAACCTTTTAAATGATTCAGACTTTCACCAAATACACATGACCATATCCATTATGATCATTAATGATGAAACATATACATTCATCTATGGCACGAATCATTATTGATCCATATAAATATGTATATATTAGATCTAACAATTCATTAGATCTTTCACTCTTTTAATAATGGGGATTTGGTCATTTACTCAAAAAAACAAGCTTTACAAGTTTCATATAATTCATAATCAAAAGGACCAAATATCCTTCTTTATATAACTTATTGATTCTTATTTCATTAATATGACTTGATCTACAATGCCATAAATAATATGGATATTGATTATCTAATATGTGCTTCTTGCTATTTATACTAAACCTGGAAATTTTAAGATCAAGTATATACAAATCATTTGTATAAGTACCAGATTCAAAATAAATAACATTATTATAAAAGGAACAAAATTTTCCCTTAATAATAAATTTAAATCCATTCATAAATGGATACAATGCTTTTAAAAAGTGCTAGAACAAAATAAAAATTATCAAGTTCTTATATCAGCCTTTTTAGCAAAGTTAATGCAAACCATTACTCTATTTCCTACATATAGGTCTATTTTTCTTTTATTCAATAAATAAACATATTGAAATGGAAGCCTTAATAAGCTTCTTAGCTTTCATGGTTGCAAGATAATCTTTGTAGTTTCTTCTATAATAATGGCTTTCCATGCTGCAATAATGAAAATTACCCTTGTCATTCTTTATGCCCCAAGTGGGCTTCTATGCTTAGACTACAAAACCAAGTCAATGTTTAATTCATGATCCATGACAAATCCTAATTGGCATGATTTCTAAAAATAATCAATCACCCTCAACACATGGGTGTTCACTGAGGAACTCTTTGTCATCTTACAAGGGAATAATTTGTTAGAGGTTTCATACCTTTTAGTGCATCAAACAACTCTTTGACATGAATAGTATTAAATAGACATCCATATTCTTATGTTATATTTGAAGTTCAAGTGACATGTTGGCTAACGTCATACATATAGCCTATTCATCATTATCAGTATGACGTTGATAACCAACCCTAACTTTGTTATCAGTGTCCTCATCAAGGACAAGAGGAATAAAATTTTCAAGAACATATTACATTCTCTCTTGTTCAAGATCAATTCTCACATTTCGATACTAGTCTAAGAAGTTTAGTTCCGTTAATTTATTTGCAACAAGTATGCTATGTAGGGATATATTTATTTTTACTCATGGTAATCTATCAACCTATTCATGTAAAGATAGCGAATATTGATTTCATGCATAAATATTTATAACCAAATTTAGATAAAGTCTTTAATCATAATTTAATCTCCCACTATTTTCTTTTAAATTAAAAGCTCTCACTATTACTTCAGGAAATCTCATTTAGATCTCTTAGTGGACTAAGATCTCATTTAATTTATATGATCTTAAGTAACTCAACAAATTAAAATAAATTAAATTAAGTAGATAACATAAATTATTAATTAAATTTTTATGTAATTTCTAGATTAGTTAGATAACAACTCTTTGTCTAAAAATATCATATATATTTTTTCTAACTACTACCTCTATTCTTATATGATCATAAGTAACTCATCCAAATCATATAAGTTATTTAAGTAGAATATAATTTTATAGCATTAAACATATTCGATTAACAATAACCTTGAGTAGCTCAATAAATTATCTATAAATAGAATTGTAGTTTTATGCATATAAAATCAAAAGAAAACAAATCATGTTCTCAACATGTGCTTAATATATTTAAGAGAGATTTATTATCTTAATTAAGTCTCATTCCCTAGCATTAGTGATATATCAAGCATAACAATTACATATAAATATACACCTCTAGCATGTCATTCTAATTGGATGATTATGGGTATATCAAAACTAGTTTACTCAAGCCATCAAAGGTAATTAGGTGGTCAAAATCTAGGTAGTTGCTACAAATCTTTACAAATCCCTTATAAGCACCATAGTTGTAGCCTTTTGTGTCGTTCTTTCTTCACCTTGGATTACAAAATATTTTTTTCTATCTAAATTTCTATATTTTTAAATTACATTACATTTACATAATTAAATAAGAAACATCGAGTTATGTTCGAGAGGAATTAGATGAGAAAATACTTTTACAACCTAGAAGAAAAATAGATAAAAGATGGGACACACATGTCCTATTTAATATTACAACCATTCAACCATAGAAACACAATCACATTGGTCTTTAATTGTTCATAACCATCCATAACACATTAAGATGCATAAATAAATATATTGCATGCTCTAATTCTAATTATTGGCTTTATGTGAAATTTTAAGATAATATTTCTAACACTTAGAAATATTAAATCAAATCCAATTTGATGATTCTCCAAACTCAATAAATTTTATTAAATACAATTTTCTTGAAAAAACAGTTTTCAAAATTTAATAAAAAATTAATCATATTAAAATTCTTATTAACATCCTAAACTATTTTATGATTAATGAAATAAAACTTTTTGGCTTAAAAACTCTCTTTATTTAGAAAAATATTTTTTCTAAAATATTTTAATTAAAGAATTTATTTCAATCCTAATCCAATTAGGATTGCATAAAAGTAAAAATCATGAATTAAATACTTTAATTCAATCCTAATCCAATTAGAAAAATTAATTATATTATTAATTTAATTTGGTTTTTAATTTTAAAATATAAAATCAACATTTTATATATAGAGAGGGATAGAATTGTAAATGTTCGGTTAAAAAAAACTTTAACTTGATGATAAAATGGATTAATTTTAGAAGGTTGATGAGACATGATACCTTGTTAAATGAAAAACACCCAAATTATATAGGAGGGGTAGTATCATAATTTGTTAGATATTGACTAGTATAAATATCATACTTGGCTTTCTTAATAAGCCAAGTGTGGCTGGCCAAGAGACAAAGAGGGTTTCTCAAATTTTCTTCATAATTGTTCCAAAAATCTCATCTAAACACTTAGATTAAAGGATGAAAAGGTGTTGGAAGGAGATCTAAGCTAAGATATTGAAGAGTTTCTAGGGTGTTTATAGCTTGAGAGCGTGATTTTTAAGGGAGAAGAAGGGGAGAAAGAGGTGAATGGAAAACTTGTTATTCTTGTCATCTTCTTCATAAATTTTTTTGTGTTTAAGAGGTATGGAAATCCAATCCAAGCTTAACTTGAGGCTTTGACATGGATTGAAATGGATTGTGTGTTTTTATGAATATAGGTGTGTGTGTGTGTGTAGACACACACCTATATTCACCATGGCAAACCAAATTAACATACCTAATCCCCCATTTAATTTTCTACCTTGGTTGAATGACCATTAAAATTGCTCATGGTTGCCTTTTTCAATTCTCCTTTTATTTATGTTTCATCATCAACTTAATAAAATTAGTTTCAAAAACATATTTATATGATAATTACATAAACAATTCATATTAATATCCTTCCTTTTTTTATGGCCATTTTGGTCGAACTATATTTAAAGGGAATCAAGGGCTTCCTTCAAATCCTATACCACTAAATCATTACAATTAAACTCACTTTCACAAGCTTAACATAACCTCACCTAAGATTAAATCAATTTCATTATCCTTTTCCAATGTTTTTTTGTCGAACATTGCATTAAAGGAACCATGGGTTCCATACCTAATCTCCCATATATGTGTGTGTGCGCGCGCGCTTAGATAATAGAAAGGTATTATTATGGGGATCCAGGTGTGGATCCAAAGGTTGTAATAAAATTATGGTGATGAAATTATCCTGTGCTGACAAGAGATACTACCACAGTCAGATTACAGTCTAGAACAGGAGCATGGACTTCACGTGTAAACCCTCATATTGATTTTTTTTCAAGTTAGTGATATGTTAAAGTTTGATAAAAAAAAAAATAGTGAGAATAGAACAAATTTAAAATGGACATTTAGGAAAATAGAAAACATAAAATTTTAAGTGGGGCCAAGTTGTAATTATGAAAAGTTTAGGGTAATAGTATAATAAAACAAAATGAGAGGATTTAAATTGTGAATGGCATCTCTTGGAAACCAGTCATGGTTAAGCACTGTGTGCAAGAAAAAGGAAGACCTTGTTTGTTTTTACGGTAGAAACGCCATTTTAGAATTTTTTTTTGCTTAAAAATATTTTTTGTGTTTTTGGATCGTTATGATGTGATAATATCAAAAATAATTATTTGAAAAATAAAAAAAATATTTAGATGCATTTCCTAGCGAAAAACACTTTGAAAAACAACTGATATCGCAATTTCAAACACTCTCGAAGAGAGTTTTTTTTAATCTTTATTTGATTTCCACCATAAACTCACCCATTTAAACACTGAACAAGAGTGATTAGGGATCAAAAAAGGGGTTAAGGATGAAATTGAGCAAATAATTAGAGATTTCTTGGAAATTGAAGAACACAAGTGACAGGTTGGGAGGAAAAAATTATAGGAAGTAGAATACTTGTTTTTGCCATATTTTTCCTCTAAATTTCATGTGTTTAAGAGGTGAGAACTTTGTTTCAAGCTTGGTTGTGTTTAGATTGTGAAATGTTACATTTTAGTTGAAATATACATGATGGAAATTTGACTTTGAATGGATGATTATTTAAGTTAATGATATGATGTTTGAATTATATTTTTAAGCATGAGATATGATGGGTAATGGTTTAATTATGAACTTTACAAAAGAAAAGAAATTGCAACTTAATTTGATATCTGATGAATTGCACAAATTGGTCAACCGGTTAAGATTGCTAAATGATTTGGATGATCGGTTGATAGGAGGAACATTGAAATTGGCTACTATCTAATTTAGTCAATTGAATCGATCGACGATTAGGGACACCAATGAAACTCAAGTAATAATCAGTCAACTGTTTGGTTATGCCAAGGTGAATCAGTCAACCTTTATACTAATAGAGAACTAATATTATTTCAAATGAAAATTTGAATATGAGTTTCTAATGGTGTTCATGTTGTAATGATGATAATGTTTCTTATTGGAATAAGACGACTGACGGTTTAGGACAACATCAAAGGATAACACCATGACACAAGCCCGAGTAGGTGCTTGACACTTCGATAATTCTTTTATGTTAAATCAAGTGGTTATGGTTTTAATAGATGTGGTATATTTCTTCTCCAATATAATTAGAGTGGAACTAGTTATCTTGTTATGGAGCCAATGCCTAGTAATGGGCAATGAAACTAGTTATCCTGTAATGGAGTTGGTGCCTGGTAATAGACAGTGGACCTCTATCCAGTAATAAAGCTAGTGCTCAGTGATGAGCAATGAACTGGTTATCTTGTAATGGAGCTAGTGTTTGGTAATGGATAGTAGACCTAGTTATCTGATAATGGAACTAATACCCAATAATGAACAATGAAACTAGCTATCCTAAAATGGAGCTTTTACCTAGTGATGGGTTATTGAACTAGTTATTCTGTAATGAAAATGGTATCCACTAATGAGCAGTAGAACAAGTTAACAAATGATGAAGTTAATGCCTAATAAATAGGGAGTGAAATTAAGAGAATTACACTAGTAATGACTAATGACAATAATTGGAAAACGTCTAGAAAACAAATATCATATACCTTAGAAAAGATTATAAAGATAATTGAAAGACAAGTTGAGTTTATAATATATCTTGAGAGTTGCCTTATTGTTTATATGTTAATTTCATGTTTTAAATTTATACTTAATGTTAAATTAATTTCAAGTACTTTACAACCATGATCATAATGAGTAGATGTCTAGGATTTAATTTTGGTAATTAATAAATATGTAATTTTGATATATTAATCCTTTTGTAAGGAAAATTTAGCATATAAATAATGTCAAGAACTATTCTTTTGCATCACTTACGATAAGAACTTGTTATTAGACTTTTATAATGTTACGTGTGCGTTTCGGTACATGAAGATTTGGAATGTATGAATCTAACTTCTAATATTTCTTGTATTCATTTATTGATTGGAAAAGTTGTTTCTTGAGATATGATGATATGAAATAAAGTTTGGGATGATTGGACTAGGACAAATGTCTATATTCCTAAAAGTGAAACACCGATACTCGGGGTCCCAAAAATACATCAAGGCTTTAATTACAGAATTATGCACAGACAACTTTGTGATTTCCACTTTCCTCCTATATTTCTTCAAAAACCCATCCTCGCGGATGCTTTTCATATACGAGATGAGCTTCTTTAAGTCGTTTCCGGAGCAACTCACATTTCTGATAGGTGGTAATTTACTATCATTCAATCTTGGGCAATCCCCTTCTAACAACTATAGCGATTTAGAATTCAACCTGTATTCAACATTCAGCGCGACCATTCTGGGGAGTGTAGGGACAAGACATTTGGTGACGAATGTTGGAATCAAGAAGATGGGATTGAGAGTGATTGCTCGTAAATTCAGCTCCCCCATCGCTTTGAAAATTTTTATTTTTGCATGAGAACTGAACCTTAACAAGAGTTTGAAATTGCTTAAAAATCATAAAGGCTTGAGATTTTAATGTCATGGGATAAAACCATATGAAATGTGAGTGATCATCGATAAATTTAATGTAATAACAAAAATTAGATGAAGACATAATAGGAGCAGGGCCCCATATATCACAGTGAATAAGGTTCAAGACATGGGAAGCACGTTGAACATTAGCATTAAAAGGTAGATTATGACTTTTAGCAGTCTGACAAGCAACATACAAGTTGGGAGTGGACAATAAAAAAGTAAGAGGACAATAAAAAAGTAAGAGCACGATAACCCTTTCTTATTTAATAATGAAATATTAGAATGTGAAACATGACCTAAACGTGCATGCTAGAAATCATAAAAGGCACGCAAAGAATTATTTTTAAGAGAAGAAACAAATGCGGATTGACTATAATCTAGCACATAAAGACCATCTTTACGACGACGACGACTGGGTGCCACCACCTTTCTTGTATTGCGATTCTATGTGAGAAACAATGTATCAATGAAAGTAATAGATAAGGGATAATCAGAAGTTAATTTGCTAATAGATAATAAATTTTTTTGAGCCGAGGAACAACTAAAACATCCAAAAGTTTAATGTTTGGAGAAGGGGAAAAAGTACCAACATGAGTAATCGACAAAGAAGCTTCATTGCCTACTATTACACAATCCTTACCATTATAAGATTGAACCTTGTCCAGTTAAGAGGAGTCTGACATCATATGTGCACCAGCAGCTCTAGTATCAATATACCAATCAACTGTTGTGTCAAGTAAAGAGTAGTGAGAGAAGGATTCAGCAATGTTGGCAAGGGTAGCAGCCTTTGCATAGCGATCAGGATAGTGTGCAGTTGTATGTCCAATGTTATGGCATATCTAACAGCGGGGTGAATAAGAATTACCACAACCCTTGCCATATCCAAGAATGAAGGATCCTCCTTCCCTGTCATGAAACTTACGAAAACCTTCATTTCGTGTTGGATAGAAGTTGCCTTTAGTGACAGCAAAGGTAGCAGATGTGAGAGCAGGTGTTTCAAGTGACTTTTGAAAGATTTCAGAACTTTCAGCCTTAGAGACAGATCTTGAAAGGTAGGTAGAGGAGAAAAGGATAGTTGAATAGTTAAAAGAAGTTTGCAAACTCAAAGCCTAGGTCATGAAGAAACCAGTGAATTTTATTTATTTCATCAGCAAGAGAGCCCATGGTATCCTTACTCATGCTAAGCTGCTTGATTGCAAGCCAACGATGACTCTCATGGTTGTCTCACAACAATTATCCAGCGATGATGATGCCTTTACTAATCCCACACTGTTTTGTTCCATGGTGGGTGATTTGCAATATTTAACTATCAATCGTCTTGATCTTACTTATATTGTCAATTCTATAAGTTAGTATATGCCATAGTTATTAAACCCGGCCCGGCCCAGCGGGTCGACCTAGAACCCAGTCGACCCGGTGGCTGGACCGGTCCAGGTTTAACAAAAGACCGGCTGTGGCAACAACCCGGCCAAACCCAAGCGACCTGATGGGTCGACCCGGGACCCGGACGAACCCGAACGAGACCCGGTTTTTTTTTCAAATGTGGGATTTGAAACACATTAGTATATATACTCTATGTTCCCAAGAAAAAAGTCATGTTTTTTCAATGTGGGATAAAAAACTTTTTGGTTTAAATTCTTCAACTTAAAAGGATCACATAATATTTTTTCAATGTGGGATTTGAAGCCCTTTCATATATATATACTATGTTCCCATGAAAAAAAAACCATATTTTTTCAATGTAGGATAAAAAACCTTTTGGTTTAAATACTTCAACTTAAAATGATAACATAGTATCTTTTCAATGTGGGGTTTGAAACCCTTTCATATATATACACTATGTTCCCATGAAAAAAAACCATGTTTTTTCAATGTGGGATAAAAAAACCTTTTGGTTTAAATACTTCAACTTAAAAGGATAACATAGTATCTTTTCAATATGGGATTTGAAGCCCTTTTATATATATACTCCATGTTTCCAAGGAAAAAGTTATGTTTTTTCAATGTGAGATAAAAAACTTTTTTAGTTTAAATACTTTAACTTAAAAGCTTAACATAATATCTTTTTAATGTGGAATAAAAAACTTTTTAAAATATTCTTTTAAACTTCATAATATGTATAATCTATATTTACATGGATTTTTTCATATGAAATATTAAAACTTTATTTTTTTTAATTTTTTCGGGTTAATCCGGGTTGACCCGAGTTGACCCGGGTTGACCCCTGAAACCCGGGACCCGGCCCCTTGGCAAGGTCAACCCCCGGGCTGGGTTTAATAACTATGGTATATGCAATCTCCCATGGTGCCTCACTTTCAAGCCTTCAAACGTATCCTTCAGTATGTCAAAGGCACTTTTCATTATGATCTCTCCTTCTCTCCTTCACCCACTAGTCTCACTGCCTACTCTGAAACTAATTGGGTTGGTTACCCTGACACATGTCGATCCACCTCTAGTTACGCAATATTTTTGAGTGACAATCTCATCTCGTGGAGTGCTAAGAAACAACCTACTGTTTCTCATTCTAGTTATGAATCTGAGCATCGCGTCTTGGCTCACACAACTTCTGAAGTTGTTTGGATAACTCATTTTCTTTGTGACCTTACCGTTTCCTTATCACACAAGTCATTACTCCTCTGTGATAAGATTGTGATTTTTTTTACTCTCAATTCAGTTTCTCACAAAAGGTCAAAATACATCGCTCTTGACTACCACTTTATTCGTGACCTAGCAACATCAGGGATTATACAGCCCCAATTTATGCCATTTCTCTTGCAAATTGCTGACATTTTCACTAATAGTCTCTCTCAATCATTATTCACGTTCTTTTGCTCCAAGCTTTGTGTTCGTATCCCACAATCAGCTTGCTGGCGGATGATAAGAAATGCATCACATCATGTTATCCTCCTTAATGGTAGGATATAATATAGCAAGATAGATAGGATAAGTTATTCTGTTGTTTGTGTTCTACTGTAACTATACCTGCAAATTCCTATATAACATATATAAATCTCTCGCCAACAAGTGTGGCTTTACAATTCCTTCCATTAAGTGCCATTTAGAATCTGTACATAAGATACAGGACGTCCGGCAGGAAAATGTTGCACTCTATAGGTATATAGCATCGAGTCTTTCCATCTTCAGGATCTGCAGTTCATGTACGCCACTGAATGTAAAGTAGAAGTGAATAGTGGAAAAGCCTGCCTTATTTGTACTTTAAACGGTGACCCGTTGCCAAGGACTATTTTTCAGTTGCAGACGTGGACCATTGATTGGTTTCTCTCCACCTTCTTGGCTGCCCTTCTTCTTTCCCGATGTTCTATGTCCCATCAGAGTATAAACAACAGGATATGATAATTGATGAGGTTCAAAATCACAGCCTCTGGAGGTTTCTTACTATGCTGTAACTGTTGTATACTTGTATCATGTCATGTGTAACGTAGAATTAACCGGCAATGTTTTGGCATGCGAGAATTTGAAACAACACTGCAATGGTTGTACAAAGTTGGGCATCTGCTACCTGAACTTCCGTTCACAATCAGTAACGGATTAAAGTTAACTCTAGAAGATCTGTACAAGACCATCTCTCCATGTCATTTTAGGTGATCCCACATTTTCCTGGGTCTATGCTATAAAATATAACCCGATGTTTTTCGTGAAACTGACAACAACATACTGTCTATGGAACATGCCAGGTAGCACATTATAAAGCAATGTCACGTGCAGAACAAGCTAACTATTTGCATGCATAGCTCTGAGGATACAACTGGGAACCAAATATCCTGTTCATGAACTGGACCTTGTTTATTCCTCTGCAGCCATGGCTAATTAAGTATTTTGGCCAGCGGAGATATTCTCTTCATTACATTGACTGTTTTCTTTCAGTGAATCACCCCAAAGCCACAAAACTTGCATCAACCCACCATTTGCAACATGCAAAAGAAATGGCGTAAAATATGTTGACATGACCTTCACAAGGATGAAGCAGCAGCTGATACCCAGAAGCGGCAAGTTCAGCCCTCTTTTCTGTTCAAGAGGCAAAACAAAAAAACATTTAAACAAAGCAACAAGTATATCCATTTATCCTTGAAAACGAACTGAAAAAACACAGGGAAAGAACACAAGGTGGAATTTACCTCTGGCGCTTGAAAGACTTCCATTGATATCTCTTTCAAGAAGTCCATCATCAAGCAGCCAGCAAGAAGACCGAAAGGAATCATCAATTCCCGGTTTCTAGAGATGGAATACATAACATCGGCTAGAAAACTAAGCAAGAAAAGTATTACAAGGGACCACTTGAATGCCTTCTGTCCAACTAGCAGTAATCGCTTAAGCAGCAAATCCTCAGCTTTTCTCCAGGGAAATTCCTTTGCGGAGTCGGGGATGGCATGCCACAACCTCTCCTTGACAATATTCAATTGCAGCTTGACCTTACTTGGTTCACCAAAATGGGCCTTTGTGACTTTCATCGAACATGTTGGAGAGATTTGGTGAGGTGCATGTGACAGTAAGCACCAACGTAATCGACAGGGTTTTTTCCTCAACACTTTAATCTGTAAAAAGGGCCAAAGATCATGCCATGCACAAATTTTCTGGATACTACAACAACTCATAATTCCACCATGAAAGGTTTTAAAGAAGAAAAAGATGCATGCATATGTGCAGATTGAAGACTGTTTCATTTAAATTGAAGAATTTCGATTAGACCCCATTTGCACACCGTTCAAAATCACAAATTCAACATTTTTCTTCATAGTGGTGTTGAATCAACCTGGGCCAGTCACACTACAAGGCAAGCCAGGTTCATTACTCCGACCAAAATCTGGAGAAAAAAACATGCCTCAATTTCTTATCTGTACATTTTCAATCACGGTTTTCATTTTTCAATTTTTTTTTTCTTCACATAACGACCGTAGCCTGCCTCTATTACGCCATAAACAAAGGTCCAACACAATTAAACTCCAAATTTACTAGTAAAACTGTAATTACATAGATCACTAACAGCAACAATTAATTCCTTTTTCTCCCATGGCTATTGACATTTGAACGGCAAAACCATTGACCCACATAGATAGCATAATGAGTAGGAGTAAAAATACAGTGCAAAGAAAGGATGCCTGATATTGTGGACTTGAGGGCAATGTTGAAGACGCGAGAAGTGCCATTTGAAACTGCCTTGGCCTTTTCTGTTTATTGATTCTTCTTTCTCCTCCTCTCAGTTTCTCCTCCTGGCTCTAGGGTTTCTCAGGGGTGTGGGCATGCTTGTCAATTTTGTCGCTGCAAGGAGTTTTCTTTGGGCCGACTAAAATATTTTCTCAGCCTGGAAAATAAAATGGCTAGAAATTCCTCTTGGGCTAACTGTTTGGTCCTCCTCTCTTGAATGGATTTTGGACCAGTCAGACTCTCTAGAAGTTGTGGGTAGAATATGGAGTGGATACAGTTTATTCAAACAAATGATAATTTATGTACAAAACCAAAAAGACATAAATACAAATAACCTAATACTCTGAGGATACACATTTACTCACTTTGAATAAAATTTTATCACTCACGAGGAGGAACTGAATATGATATCAAAAGACATTTAATTGTTTTTTTTTTTTATTTCTTTGTATAATTATTTTTTTTTTAATTTTATTCATTAATTAAGAATTTAACTTCATGATTCTTCTAGATTAGGTGATTCAGGTCTAATGACTCTGGTCACGAGTTTGGAAAATCAACAACTTTTTTTTTAAAAAAAAAAAAGCTTTATAATCCTCTTTTATTTATCATATTATTTCAATTTTATGTTTTGGACCGGGGGTTTGATGAGATATTCTAAGCTAGCTTAGTCCTGATTATCATGGTTACAGATTTGTCATCCTAACTTAAATGGACTAAGACTTTTTTTTTTTACCTTATTTTGGCATCTAAACATTATTTTTTGTGCAAAAAAAAGTTCAGTTCATAGCAAAGAGCAGGCACCAAGGCTATATATATATGTTTGAGAGTGAGATAGTGATTGCTTTTTAAAGTGTTTTTCGCTCAGAAATATATCAAAATAATTTTTTTAAAAAAATATTTTTGACATCAGTACATTAAAACAATCTGAAAAAACTAAAAACAAATTAATTTGATGCAAAGAAAAAAATTTCAAAACCCTTTTGAAACACAAAAAAAAAAACCGAGCTCTTCATCGTTAGGATGCTGTCATGGCCAAGGTTGTGTTGCTTAGACATGGGCCTTAATCGCAGACATTTTGTGCTTATTATTGTCATTGAGTTGACACTGAATGTGCTTCAGTGTGTCAAATTTGATTTGTTTTTTTTACGTTGTTTAAAGCCTTTCCTATTGTATTTCATCTTGAAGAAGGATATTCCTTTAACTTTATTGGAAGAAATTAGTCATAAAGACACACTAGTTTTATTTAATTCCATGACAAA
>Ga0325410_1002995_pt1 | contig 18961 bp, 12 predicted proteins | sample PopdelMetagenome_16_FD_206182 | JGI IMG/M metagenome (GOLD analysis project Ga0325410, IMG submission 206182) | Populus deltoides microbial communities from Bellville, Georgia, United States - Xylem-PdIQD-R3 | ecosystem: Host-associated > Plants > Phyllosphere > Stem > Wood/Secondary xylem... | reverse complement strand
GGGTGTAATAAGAAGCAGAACCGACTTTGACTTGGTCAATCGACAAAATTATAGTTCATGGTTAATTGATTTAGGCTTTTTGTTTGGATTTGTAGATTGCCATCTGAGGAAAGACTCTACTTCTTTCTTGTTTACAACAAAATTACAACAGATGAAGAACACATTCATGATTTCAGTCGCCAAATTTGTGGGGGAAAAGCCTTCCCTTGGTAGGGATTGATTCCGTGATAGTAGATAACATGCCTCTTGAATCTTAAGCCAAACACTAACACCGTCTTTCTTTACTCTATCTCATTCCGATTAGTAAACTTTCTGTAGTTTTTCAAAATTTAACTATATCCTAAACCTTTATATATACACCAGGAATCTAAAATCTTCTGTAAAATTTCATCTTATTCAACGATCGAATAAAAAATATTCTTGATAATGTAAAGTTATGCATTACGAAAAATAAGCCCAATAAATCATACCTCTTTTATATATAGATTAAATTGACTAAAGTATGATCGTCACTTATTGAAGATGTAGCCTTATTGAAAATCACCTTTGCCTAAATGCTCTAAAGAAGCCTGTTGAATGCATCTTTAAGCTTTTTGGCCCTTGATATTGTAATTAGCCCATCTAAAACTTCTAATGTATCATTTGGTGTAGTTTAGATTGCATCATCTCCTCTCTCCTCAAAAGAATTTGATCTTGAATCTTTCCCTACATCAAACAAAGAGAGATTAGAGACATTAAAAGTTACACTAACATCATACTCACTTAGTAGATCCACTTTGTAGGTATTGTCTTTAATTCTTTCAAGAATTTGGAATGAACCATCTATTCTCGGCATCAACTTAGATCTTGTACGTTTAGGAAACCTCTCTTTACACATATACACTCAAATTCAATTACCTGGTTCAAAAATAACCTTTTTTAAGCCCTTATTAACTTTGAATGCATATTGCTCATTCTTTTTCTGTATTTGCTAAAGTACATTATCATGGAGAGCATTTACTACATTTGCTTTTCTATTGCCATCAAGACTTACCATTTCATCAATAGGTAGAGGAATCAAATCCAAATGAGTTAAAGGATTAAAGCCATAAACAATTTAAAAAAGATGAATAAGCGGTTGTATAATGCAAACTCTTATTATATACAAATTCAACAAACATAAAGCAATCTTCCTAATTCTTCAAATCCTTTTAAATGATATAGTTCTTAATAATTTAGTTAAAGTCCTATTAACTAATTCAGTTTGATTATCTATTTGTGGATGACAAGTAATGTAAAATAACAATTTAGTTTCCAACTTATCCCACAAAATCTTTGAAAAATAGTTAAGAAATTTAACATCATAATTAAAAAAAAATGCTTCTAGGAACCCCATAAAGCCTAGCTATCTCTATAAAGAATAAGTTCGCTATGTTAGTTGCATCATCAGTTTTATAATAAGATATAAAATGTGCTATTTTAGAAAATCTATCTACAACAACAAAAACAAAATCCCTACACCTTTTTGGCCCAGACAACCTTACAACAAAATCCATAGATATATCAACCCAAGCTTTCTTAGGTACTGGTAAAAGAGTATATAAACCATGAGATAGAACTTTAGACTTAACTTGTCTATATGTTAAGAACCTATCATAATTTCTTTGCATATTTCTTTTTATCTTAGGCCAATAAAAGTGCTCATGCAAAACATCTAAAGTCTTAGCAACCTTAAAATATCTCATTAAACCACCCTTATGAGCTTCACGAAAAAGCATTTCATGCATAGAATAATTAGGCACACACAATATTTTTTTTCTTTAATAAATAACCATCAAACCTATAAAATTTGTCAAATATTGAATTCTCACATGGTTTATAAACCTGGCTGAAATCAACATCATTATTATATAAATTTTTCACATACTCAAACCTAATAATATAGAATTTAAAGTTCAAAGAAGTACATACATTCACGATAATGCATTAGCCATTATATTTTCCTTACGTTGCTTATATTTATCAAATCTAGGAATGTTTCTATTAACTCAATTGATTTGGCATGCTGATTGTTCAGCTTCCCTTAGATTTTAGGTGTTCAATTCATTTAATAGGTGGAAACCCATTAGAAATTTCATTAGGGAAAATATCCTCATAATCTTACTATAAAAAATAATACAAACATTAGGAATACAAGGATCAAGTTCATTAGTGTTAAAATATATCTCTATATACACAAGTAAAATCATAGACATGTCAGAAAAATAAACATTCGTAATCTCATTCTTTTTTACATAAAAACTAACTTGTTTTTTTATTTTATTTTTCCACACTTTTATTTTCTCACACTTTCTTTCTTCTCTCTTTTTTTCTTTTATTCTCTCTTGATCAAATCCCTATTTTTCTTTACTTTGACCGAATTTTCTTTCTAAAACTTTCATTATTTTCATTCTTCCTCACATCCTTACATGATTGTTTTGTACTTTCAACTTCACTTTATTTTCTCAACTTTAATTGATCTTTATAAACATTTCTAGGTGATATTGGTACAAAGTGAAAGTCTTTTCATCATTTTTAAGGGAATATTTGTTCTTAAACCCATTCTACTTGGCTTTTCTATCAAATTGTCAATGATGCCCCAACAATAAATAAGTAGCATGTATAGGAACCACATTATATAAAACCTCATCCTTATATTTTCCAACAAAAAAAAATCAAAACATGTTTAGTAATTTTTATGTCACCACATTCATTTAACCATTGAAGTCTATAAGGCTTTTCATGTTTAAAAATGTTCAAACATAATTTCATAACAAATATAGCACTAGCAACATTAGCACAACTTCCATTATCAATAATCATACTACATCCCTAATATAAACATTAAGTGATTTCATAATCACCAAAGCCTCTTCATTAATTGGATACTCAACATCACTATAATCTTTAAGTGGTGACATTTTATACTTTTTTTATTTGTCACTTTTAAATCCAATTTCTATGTTCTCTTATAATCATAACTCTTTTTTTGGATATTATAAAGCTATATGTCAATTACCCAAACATTTGAAACACTTAATATCATGATTATGATTAGTTTGAGTTTTATTTTGGACAATAGTGGTTGAATCCTTCTTTTATATATTTAGATGGTTCGATTTTGCTTCTCATAGTGTTTTGACTTTGAATGGGTAACCTCCTCTCTTCTATAATTCGGTTTCTAAGTTGAAAAAGAACATGAATTACATCTTTGGTATGTACTGCCCTTTCTTTTGAATTACATCTCTATCTTAGTAGCCATGTGAACCATATCCTCTAACTCAATATAATGTTGTTTATTTTTCATTAAAAAAACTGATTGATAAGAGAATATATAGAGCAATTTTATTATATTAGAACTTTTAATTGTAATGCTAATTGATTGTTTACCGATTTATCATTTTATAAGTTTTACTTTTTCACTTATCTTATGTGATTGATGCAAATCAACGAGCATCACCAAAATAATTCATTAGAGGTACCAATTAAGCCTATTATAAGGTCTAAAACTAAGAGAATTCAAAAAAAATTAATTAGGCTGATTCTGAATATTTAAGTTAACAAGTTACAAATATTTTAGACTAGACCTTTTTATACTTTTGGGACATTTTTGAAGCTATATGAGGAATTTTATTGCTATTTTAGTTAAGCTAAAAACTAAGAATCTCAAGCTTTTTATTCATATATGGTAAGCCTAATAATTCATCCAAACAAGAGAAACACAATATGTTTGAAATCAGACTAAAAGTTGTTCTACGAGTTTTGCTATTTATTTCCTTATGATTTATGGACCTTTAATTTAGCAAGGATTTTTTTTCTACAAGGAAAATATAAATGGTAACAATTGAGATTATTTTGGCAAGAGTTTTCATGTTAGCAACTTGTGTTTTCTTTTGTTTTGTGAATTTTCTTCCTGGAAAGGTTTCGTTATCATTTAAGGACACTAGATGCGGTTTTAGACTTTCTTTTTTCCTAACACATAGTTTTACACTAACAAGAATAAATTTCAATCCACCTAATGGATCGAGATGAAAATTTACCAGAAGTTTTCAGAGATCTTGTTTTATATTGTGTTGAAATTTTAGGATAATAAAACATTCGAATGACCTTGAAATAAGGTTCAAAACCTAGTATACATTAATTGTGTTAATTTTCTAGTTGATTTAGGATTCTTTTTAAATCTTGTTATTTTTTTAGTGTTGTTTACGATGTTTTTATGTATTATAAATAGGGTTATTTAGCTTGTATTGAATTTTTTTTATAGACTTTGATTTCAACAATTATTATTATTATGTGTGTAAGGTTTTGCTTATACTTTTTTGCTCTTTATTGAATTACTTTGACTTATCCAAAAATTGGTCAAGTTTCATGGCATCTTCCATACTTCTTGTTAGTGTCTCTTTATAAGTGTTAGGTGAGGTTTTTTCGATTACTCATATTCTTATGTCTCGGTATAAGTTATCATTATATCAAGCTCAAAGCTTGAATTTAGCTTTCATGAAAATGATTGATTTGATCATGGGTTTTTGAATCTTTATATCCATTGATTTGCGTAAGAGATGCTTTTGTTTTATGATTTCATATAGTAACATATAGGGAAAACATGTGTAATAAGAAAAAATAGAAGCATTTGGTTCTTTTAATTTATTCTTTAAAATATAATGTACTTGTGTCGATGTATTTGATTATTAAAGTCTTAAAGGATGTTCCTTGCTTGTAAATTATAAAATAACATAAAATCATTAAAAAAACAAAACTAAATCAAATCAGGGTTTCACTATGCACAAAAATACTATATACACACTCACAATTCATTGTTAATTCACTGTTAGTTTTTGCAAAATTTTCATATTTTGGTCCTTGTAGTTTTCATAGTTTACAATTCGATCATTGAACCTTTTTTTTTTCCCGATTTCATGTTTCAAAGTTATGTTTCCATGGTTTCATGCACTAAAGTATGTTTTAAGCTATTTCCTTTTGCTTTTTTATGTGTTATTAAATGTTTTAATATTAAATTCATCACTAATTTTATGAAATAGAGTTTTAGCTTTTGGTTAAGAAAAATTGAGAGATTAAGGACCAAAATTGATATAAAAAAAACAAAGCTTTTTTTTTCATAAAAAGTGCACAAAAGTTCCATTTGATCCCTCAAGTTTAAATTTTTGCATAATTCATCCCTTTTATTTTTGGTTATTATATTTTGATCCTAAAATTTATTGTAAAATTCCTATAAGTTGAGAGATGAGAGAGAAATTCTTAAGAAAAATTAAGAAGAGAGAAAACTCTTGAGTGGCGAGATTCTAACCACTAAGAATTTTAGTGGTTATTGTCGCACCCTCGCGAGCGGAGCGCGGCGTCGCGGCGATCCTCGATTGATTTCGTGGTCTTTGTTTTTTTGTGTAAAAGAGAGTCGCCACCTAGTATTTGTTCACTAGGAACCCTAACTGATCTTTCAGGGATTTTAAGGTATGAGACTGGTTGCGTAAAGGAAAGGTATTAGCACCCATAGTACGTCCTACCTAAGGTAAGCTGCTTGGTGTTTGGTTTGCTTTAATTGCTATGGTGTTGGTGTTTTCTGATCCCATCAGTTTTCCTAGGTTTGATTCAAACTAAATTGATTAAGATAGAAATCCAAGGAGGTTTCATGTGCTTTAAAAGCTCATTTTCCCCTTAGTATTTCATGAGTTTGCGACTCGTAAATCGCAAGGAGGAGGGACAAAAATTTAAAAATCTAAGGAAATTCAGAGCGCTTTAAAAGCCTTTTTTTGCCTTAGTGTTTCATACTAATGGCTCGTAAACCATGGAGTCAAAAATTGAAATGTCCTCGATTCTAATCGAGGCTTATTTCAAGGATGTGTGATGACTTATTATTCCTAAAAAATTATTTTGGATATTTAACCACTTAGGGTTTCTTTATCCAAACATTAACAGTGAATAATAACAAGTTATTCCCAATAATATTTTGGATATTCATCTCTTTAGGATTTCTTTATCCAAATATTAACGGTGAATAATAAAAAGTTATTTCCAATGATATTTTGGATATTCATCCCTTTAGGATTTCTTTATCCAAACATTAACGGTGAATAATAGATAAATTCCCCCAAAATAAGATTTTTGTATTTTTTTGGAATATTAGCCAATACCCTTTAGAGTTTTACAAATATGTTGTAAAATCCAGAAATGCAAGAAAATAATTTTGTTGTGTTTAAGAAATCCATGCGAAAACACATTTTCAAAACTTTCAATATATTTTTTTTATACAAAAAGAATATTCAAAACATGTTAGGGTATTGATCGTATGCAACACATAAAAAATATTTTTTATATTTTCTTTGTCAAAAACACAAACATTATATTTAATCATAATTAAAGTAAAAAAACCACATATTAATCAAATTCTTAAGGTTTTAATAAATCAATTATTAAATTCCAAAAAACATGTAGAAACATGTTCTTACATTTTCACGAAAAATACAACATGATTTTATTTGTCCTTCAGATACTTGATCATATACAAATTAAAACATTAAATTCATTTTTTTTATCGTTTTGATTTTATAATTCAATAACATACACAAAAAAATAAAATCACACACACATCCTAAGTATTATGTTTTTCTAATCCATAATTACCATGTTTACAAAATAACTAAAAGGATAAAAAAATAAATTCAAAACACAACAATATCTAAATATACACATCGATATCTGAAAATTACAAAAAAAAATAAAATGAGGGACAATGCCTGAAGGCTTCTGGGTCATAGAAACACTGGCGACACGTCCTCTCCACGCGCCATCGCTACTGGCGACATTTGGGTCCACTTGCCGCCGCAAACATCCCAGAAAATGCTTCTTCTCTTCTGCCCTTCTCTGCCAGTGGTGACGCCGTGACCTGCGAAAACAACGAATCGCAACAAACAGTTTGTTTTAGTTTTAGTTTCTCCTTCACGGGTCTGTTTTTCTTTCTTTTCTTCTCTGTTTTGGATCTGTTTCTTTCTACAGATCTGTTCTTTTCTTTTTCTTTCCCATTCTTCCTTGTTTCAGGTGGCGGCAAGACCAAGGGGACCGCCGGCTGCTAGGCTTTGGGTTTCCGTTTGGTCTGTGCAGTTGTCGATGGCCGGTTCGTGTCTCGGCGAAGATGAGGGCCTGCGGGCTGCTCTCTTTCGATTGGAGGGAAATGAGTAGGCTCAAGGAGGGAGGTCGTGGGTCTGTCTTGGCTGGTCTATGGGGGAAATAGGGAAGTCTGCGTCTGGAGAAGACAGAGGGTGTAAAGGCCACGGCGGGCAGAGGAGGAATCAGGGAAAATAGGGAGCCTAAGAGGGGGTGGAAGGGAAGGCTTGTGTCCGACGGTTGAGGAAGAAGAAAAAAAACCAAAAAGAAGGGGCTATGTGTTGTTTGCTAAAAGAGGAGAAGAAGATGGGGGAACAGTGTGGAGAAGGGGGCTTGAGCGGTTGGTTTAGGAGGGATAGTCCAAGGAAGAAGATGGCCAGAGCTAAAAAAGGGAATGCGCCTCTTTTGAAAAAGATGAAAGCTTGAATTTTTTATGTTTAGGGGCGGGTGCAGGGGGGGAAAGGTTTTAGGTTTCTAGGTATTTTTGTGACTTTAGGGTTCTTTCGTGGTCTAAGGTTTTTTTGTGTTCTCTTAATTGTGTAGAATTGTCCCCTAGTCTATTTTCTCCTTTCTTTTTCATATGATTGGAGGCTCACTTATATAGAAAATCTCTATAAGTGCTATTTAAAGAAATATTAAAATAATTATTGCAGAGATTGTTTTCTATAACCAACACAAAAAAATCCTATATATGTGGTATTTTATATTGCAGTGATTATTTTCCATAACCAGCACGAATCAAATCATATATATAATCAAATCATATATATATATATATATATATATATATATATATATATATATGATATTTTATATTACATTAATTATATATGATTCAGTAATTCTCGCCTTGACATATTGCTTCCTTGATATTAGCTCTGATGCTCTATGTTATCGCTATATATAAACCCTTATTATTATTATTATTATTATTTTTTATTTGAAAATTTATCAAAATATGGGTCAAAAATTGGGTAGCAACAGTTGTGTCTATGGATTTGTCTTTAAGAGAGGAATTTAACATAAGTGGTTTGTACCTCTAATTATGTTAAAAAAGTTGATCAAACCTAAAAAAATAAATTTAAATTTGATATGATTTTGAGTTTTTAGGGCGATTAAAATATGTTTCATTGTTATAAGCTGGTTTTTAGAGGACCATATGTTTCTTTTTTCATGTTCGTGAGTGAGAAAATGGTTGAGATATAGGTTTTTAGGATCAAAAAATTTAAACCTCGATTTTCCGATCACTTAAGCAACCTTCGTTAATTTGAAACAGTTATAAGTGGATGACTACTTAGGTAGGCTACGCGTTGTCCATTAAATTAACAAAAATGAGTATTGATGATCTATCATTTACCCTTTAAGTAATTGAAATAAAAAACATGTTCACATGGGTTTGTGTTTGGTGGGTAGGTATAAAATCTCAATCTTTCAACCCATTCACATCTGACCTTTCTTTTTAGAATGTCCCTTTAAAATTTTTTATTTGATTTTTTATGTGTCTCATAATAAGATTTTTTGTAAAAATATTGATGTGAACTAGGTAGAAGGCATGTAAGATGAGTTATTTCACTTGCAGAGGAGTTTACAGTCGAAAATATATTTGAGAAGGTTGGAGATTTTGATCATGAATATTGTGCTAGGTTTTAGCAGCATAAGACCTACATACATGGGAAAGTATGGCCACTTGATTATTTCAGTCATAGGAGAGAAAATAGGAATGATGGTTTTCATGATGATTTGGACAAACTTTAATCTCAAAATAATCTATTATGTGTATGAGGGGAAATTATTTTATTTTGGTTCTTTATTGAATTAATTCACAACAAATAAAAAAATAATCACTTAATAGCGCAATGCACAATAATATAAAGACTCAAGAAGCAATAAAAACTAAAAACTATCAATACAAAACTATGAACATGAAATCATGAATAGAAAAATTAATTCGAGTAAAATAGAAACGATATGAAGACACAGAAGAAATAATAAAAATAAGAGGACTAATGAAATAATATTCAAATAACCCAACTAAGCGAAGACACTAATTGTTTTTCTTTTTAACTTATCAAAGAATGAACCATACTTCTTGGTATTTTCTATACTTCTCGTTCACGTATCTTTATAGGCATTGTATGGAGGTTGCTTATATATAGTATTGGTGCCTCATCATAGGTTATCATTGTTTCAAACTCAATCACATACCTGAATTTAGTTTTCTTGAAAAGGATTGATTTGACTATAGGTTTATGAATTTGTATATCCACAGGATTTTCATCAGTTGATATTAGAACAAGACTATAAAATCATGTTATATCCTTTTATATTTTTCTTTCCATGTTATTTCACCATTATCATCATCTAAAACTTAGTTATGTCAAAAGTAAAAAAAAAAATACATAATAAGCAATGGATTTATTATTCAGAAATAAATTAATGTGTGAGAGTTTTTTCTTACTTTTGATTTCTCATGTAACTACTCTGACTTATCAAATAATTAACCAAGTTTCATGGCGTCTTCTATACTTCTTGTTCGCATCTCTTTATAGGCATTGAGTGAAGATTTAGTTATTTATAGTATTGGTGCCTCGATACTGGTTAGTTGTGTCAAACTTAATTACAAGCCTATATTTAGTTTGCTTGAAAATGGTCGATTTGATTGTGGATTTCTGAATCTTTATATTCACGAAGTTCAAATTAGTTGGTATCAAAGTAAGAATCTAAAATTAGGTTATATCCTTTTTTTCATTTAGTTTCCAAGTTATTTCATCATTGTTATAATTTTATCTAGACTTATATGGCATAGTGTGTGTCTATATATATTGTGATCTGATTTTTTATAATTCAAAAAAGAAAGAAAGATCAAAGAAATCACACAAAGATAAAAAGTAGGGTTTAAACCACAAAATTAGGTTTTTATTTTCCATATAACTTGGATTCAGCAACTCAAATCTATTTTTTTTTAATTTCTAGTATATATTATTGTTATATCTTGACATTTGGGGCTATTTAGGTACATTTTATTAAGTTATTTTTGAAATTTAAAAAACAAACTGGTAGTTTTACATCAATATTCTCTTTCTTGTTAAGTTTTGGCTATGTCAAAATGAAGACAATTAGTGTTCATATCGTTTATATTTCATAAGAATTCATTTTGCTATTCACAATTTCATATTTGTAGTTTTGTATTTATAATTTTTATAGCTTTTTGAGTCTTTATATTATTGTGGATTGTGCTATTAAGTGATAGATCTTTCTAATTTGTTATCAATTAAAATCAAATATTCAAATAAAATTAGGTCAAAAACCTATTCAAATAATTATCCCTCCATGCCATTGTTTTTAAATAATATTAGCCTTTTTTATGGTAATATTAACAATTAATTTTTAAATAATTATATATGAACGTAATATGTATAATTTTAAAAAACATTTACTCATGATTATTCGACACAAATGAACTATCCGTTTTTCTAATTTTTTCATTGTAAAGTTTTTATACAATTTTTTACAAAATTATTATTCTTTTAATACATTGGTTTCAAAATTATGAATTCATGATTTTTTTTTTATTAGAACTTGCTTTTAAGATTATGATAAATTTTTATTAAAAAACATATTTATAATAAAATTTATTTTTTTAATAAAAAATAACAACATTAATAAAAGGAACACATAAATAAGAAAAGCTAGTTTTGATTAAAGAGATAATATTTTGTTTCTACTTATTTCAAATAATTGAAAACAAATTCATATCTTTATTTTAATTGCTTTAAGTTTTTATGCAATAAAACACATAGCTAAAAAAATATAAATATTTAGACTAAATTTTTTTTTAATATATTAATAAGAAAAGGATAATTTAAACTAAAAAATAAAAAGTATCATTAATATATATTTTAATATAAAACATTATTTAAAAAAGAACCGTAAGAACAATCATACTGTAAAACAAACTAAAGTCTCAGCATTGAACGATAGCGGACAGCGAAAGAAAGCCCCCATTAATATACCCCTAGTTTTGATATTTGAAACAAGCTTATCTGCCCATTGTCTTTAGCTTGGGAATTTGGACCTTGCTAGATTCGTCACTTTCAAAATACCATGGATGGCACCTTGATTAAACTTTAAATAGAGGAAGTTTGTCTTTGTATTTGTAAAAAGATTAATTTTTTTATTTTAAATTAATTTTTTATATTTTTGAATCGTTTTTTATGTATTAATATTAATAATAAATTTAAAAAAATAAAAAATATATTATTTTAATATATTTTCAAGTAAAACAAACTTTAAAAAATAACTATTACTGTATATAATAATAAACTAGCTTATAATCTTGTATAATTATAATTGATTTTTATTTTGGGATAAACCCGTAAGAAGATTTTCTAAGCTTATATTTTTCATCAATATATAATTAACCCTTTCTATCATTACTTCAATGAATAAATTAAGCAGCACTATTTTTAATCTCAACTAATTAAATACAATGTGGAATAATAAAGAGAAAGGAATTTAACAAGGATGATGATGATGTTAATAGGAAGAAAAGAGAGTCGATGATAATGATCCAAACAGTGAAAAGACAGGCCATTTACTACTATGTTTCGGTCGGATTGCATACGAGAACAGTAGAACTTGTCTTCCTCGGTGAATCCTCGGTAGATAAATCCATTTTTGCAAGTTGTGTTGCCAGTCTCCACCAACTACACGTATCTCCACCATGCACAGAAAATGAAGCTCAAGTCTCAAGGACAGAAGCATTTCTCTGTCGGCTGTTTCTCCAACCAAGAGGCTCGAGCCACTTGGTAAATCGTAGATTGAAGATAAGTTTAGAATTGGAGGTAGAGAAAGATAAAATGCATGGATATCATGATCCCAATTATGCAGTCTTGGTGGTTTTTTTAGTTATTTATTTTCCTATATATATATATATTATTAGAAAGTCAGCTATTAACTAATATCAAAACGGGAATAATCAACTACAAAAAAAAATGTTTCTTCTTTCTTTATTATTTATAGTTTTTTGATTTTTTTTTATTGTTTTAACAAGTATATATGAAGGAAAGCCTTTATACGAATTTTATTTATATAAGGATTATTATTTCAACATTTTTTTTTATTTTCTCATATAAAAATTATAAATGAAATAGGAAAGAAATTGTTGAATACGATATATTACATAATATTAATAAATGCTCCTAAAAAACAACTCTATTTCACCTAAACACAAATAATTTTCAGTTGTCCATTAGTAATTAGATCAAATTGCAAAGGATTTATTCTTTACGGACCAAATCTGAATATTCAAACAACATTAGGACCTAATCATATAAAGACAAGCTGAAGTGCGGAAACAGTGCTGGTTAAGGAATCCATGCAGTTTGGTTTATTTTCTTTGCATTTTATTGTTTATGAAAACCTCATTTATTGGAGTTAGTATTACTATTTAGTCCAGTTTATTTTTTAAGTTTATTTGATTATTATGTTTCATATTTTCTATAAACATAAAACTATTATTATTATTATTATTATAATATTTGGGATTTTAAATCAATTACGTAAACTTTTAATTAATATCAAATAAAAATATCAGCATGCATACTAAATATATAACCAAACTTGCAAGGGGATATAAACAAGATCTTAATATAAATTATTATCAAGAATCAATCATTTGTTCTTAAAGTTTTATTGCATTTCATTTAGTGCAAATACAATATATTTAATCAGCTTTCTAGGATTCAAACACTACCACCTTATTTAGATGCATTTATAAACAAAGTTTATAAGCTCAAGAAAGTATTACTAAAAAATCTCTCCTTAAAGGCTAAAGTTAAGCTCTAGAGCATTAGAAAAAATAAAAAACCATAGGAAAATAAACTAAGACATTAGGTTCATAAAACTTGCACAATGTATGTAAAACTGTGCATAAATACTCTTTCTTATGCCTTGTTTTTCTATAAGATTAAACCTCTTCCTATCATTTTTTTAAGGTCATCACGATGTCGGGTATGACAAAGTACATTGTTAAGGTGAGAAGATTTTCATAATTCATCTTTAATATAATCTTCCCAACATCTAATACGTTAGAGGTTCATGAATTTATTATATATAAGTGTTCTTCATCCACTTCTTTGAAAGTGGAATTTTTTCTCTCGATACATACATGTTTTACGGTACTAATATCAACCCACTGCTGCAGAGAATTGTTAATCAAGTTGACATTGGAAACAACAATAGATAAATTCATTTCCAAAACTCCATTTGTGAGATGATGAACCTTAATGGTATTGGCTTGAGTAGTCCTTCCTTTTTTAGAGTTTCCTTATTTATTATTGTTCCTGCAACCCTTGTCCAAGTGTCTACTCTTGCTATAAATAAAAACTTTTCCATTGAACTTCATAACAATTCCTTTCTTTTTCATGGCAATCTTTTTATTTCTATTATAAGACTTCACCACTTGTTTTATGATGTTTACTTTAAATTCCATTAATATGGACACCTCTCAAGATACACTAAAATCATATTTGAATGGTTTGCAACTTAATCCAACAAAAACTTTGGAGAACCAAAGTTATACATCATGATCACTCACACCCTATGCCTATAAAAAGACACGAATGAATAGTATAAAATCACAATTATGTTAATCAATCATTCGAAGAGTTTGCAAGTTCAATTAATAACTAAGTATGAGAATGACTCAATCACACAAAAGATAGTAAGAATGTTAATTTCTTTATTAAAAATAGTCTAACAGTAGAAAGTCTCTACAAAATTATATTTATACTATAAAGAATCCAAAATCTAATAGAATGTCCCTAATGAATATGGATAAACTTAATAAATAATAATAATCAAATGAAATTAAATTTAAATAAAGGTCCTAATATCTCTAAAATGCCTAATAATAACTAAAATATAAATAAAACAATAATCCAACTAATATAAATAAGACTAAAGTTGTTTTTATAATTAGTTGGCAAAATCAAAGCTCAACTTAAAACACATGGTTCTTTTTCGTTTTAATGAATTAAAAGGCGTATCATATATCAATAAAAATCTATAGATGTTTAGTTTCCAGTTCAACTAAAATTGCATTAACATTCCTTATGTTTCTCTAGTTATGATCAAAACAATAGTGAAAGGTCAAGATTGACATATTTTAATCTTTTTATTCCAATCCTTTTATAATGTTTGAATGCCTACCAACATGTCTTTCTTGAACATGAATTCAATTAATCAAAGCTTGTTTTTCACTATTTAATATCTTTCTGATTCCATCTTAGCCCCTGTGTCTTGAGAAGTCCATTAAAAACCTCTTTAAACCTCTTAGCCCTAAGTCTTGTCACTAGACCAACTGGAACCTCTAACATATCTCTCGGTGTTGCTTAGATTCTCTCTCTCTCTCTCTCTCTCTCTCTCTCTCTCTCTCTCTTTCTCATTGAAAGAATTCATCTTTAAATCATCACCTACATCAAATAAAGAGATATTAAAGACATTGAATGTAACACTAACACTATACTTACTTAGTAGATCCACTTTGTAGAAAATATCATTACTACTCTCAATGATATGGAAAGGATTATCTCATCGAAGCATCAATTTTGATCTCTTTCATTCAGGAAACCTTTCCTTCCTCATATGCACCTAAACTCAATATCCTAGTTTAAACCTTACTAGTTTGCATCTTCTATTAGCTTTAAATGTATATTACTCATTCTTTTTTTTCTATATGTTGTTGTATCTTTGCATGTAAGACTTTCACCACCTGTGCTTTTTATTACCATAAAAACTAACCCTTTCATCAACAAGGAATCAAGTCTAATGGTGTTAAAGGATTAAAAAGAAAGTTAACATCCATACATTTCTATAAATATATGCTACGAAAAATAAAAAAGAAAGAGCATGGAAATTGCAGCCTTCAAAGACAAATCTTGTATTCGGCCATTTTGACTTGAATATCTTGAGTTATAGAAGTCTATTTGATGAAAACTTAATTTTTTGGATTCCTGATTCAAAGCCTTATCAACCTACCAATTTTCAACAGAAAAGGAGCTTATATGAGAGAGATATGATTTTTATAAGATAACCTATAAATTCTGTCAGCAGACAGGTTTTGTGAGGAAACAAGTCCAACTTACTTGCAATGCATTCAAACCGATATGAAAAATATTTCTTTGTATGGAAAAGGTCTTTATTTGGGCAATGTAACTTCTTTAAGTCCAAATTCAAAGATTAAAGATTTTGTACAAGACTATTTTTTCTTCTTTTTAGAAAAATAGTTATTGTACTACTTAAATGTAGATTGTCTACTTTGAGAATGACTGTTTTTATTTATGGAGGATACAAATGGATTAGAGGGATATGAGGACCAAGTCTCTATGAAAGAGTATTTATACTAAAGAATCTTAAGACTAATAAGGATTTTTTTTCATTATTTAATATCTTCTTGAAGTCCACCTAATATCATGTGTTTTAAATAAGTCCGTTGAAAGCCTCTTTAACCATCTTAGCTTTAAGTCTTGTCACTAAACCAACTAGAATCTCTAATGAATCTTTTGGTGTTGTTTAGATCGCATCAATCATACTAGAAGAGTTGGCTTTTCTTTCAGATAACTTGTTATCTTTTTTATCCTTAACCTCAAAATGATATCTTCAACTCTCGTTTCTTTGTGCTTATACTTAAAGTAGTTCTTGAAGTCTTTTTAAGATGGTGGTTATTTTTTAAATAATTGTAGCCATTTGAAAATATTCTCATAGAACCATTCCTTCAGCATAAATATCATACAATATGAGCTAAAAATCTTGAACTTAAATAATAGTTCATGAATCAACCATCTTGAAATTTAGAAATTTGTTGATTATGAATTTTTTTATACCAGCATCCTCAGCCTTGCATTTTTTATCCAAAGCTTCCTACAATACCTTTGAACTCTTTATTAAACTATACATATTATATACTGTATTACCTAATCCATTCAAGATGCAGTTCTTGCATATAAAATCGTTGTGATTCCATGTGTCCATAACTACCACAATCGTGAGATCATATTCATTTTCTTATAGCTTTGGCACTTCTTCAATCAATAACTTAACCAAGTTCAAGGTGGTTAGATAGAGCAATATTTTATGGTACCTCTTCGTAAAGCCCAATCCATTAAAATTTTCAAGTTTCTCAACATGTTTTGTAAAAGGCGACAATGGAGTCGTCCTTACCAAAGTAATAATTGTCGATGCAACATTGGTTAAGACAGTCAATTCATAAGTTGATGTCTTGGTTATTCTAAATAAACAATAGCCAAAAAGTTACAATTAGAATTTTAACTTCTTACATACAAAAAATAAACAACTAAAAAAATTGTATAACTAAGTATAGCAACTACAAAAGCTAAAAAATCAAAAGTTTCTAACTATACAAGATTTTATTAAAGTTGTATACCTTTAGTATGCATCATACCGATAAAAAATTATTTAATCGAATTAAACAATTAGCATAATATATCATATAATAAGATTGCAGAATTAAATGTAAAAACTAAACAAATATTAGTTAGTAGAATTAAACATTGTTTTAATTACTTAGTTCAAAAGGATATATAATATGCAGTAATACAATATGATTCAAAATAACATGAATATAGTAAACTGGATAAAAGTTAAGCTTAAACTTAAAGTTGTTAATAACCTCTTTAAAAATTATCTAGTTTGCACATGGAACAATAATCTAAACAAAAACTAATTTACATAAAGCATTAAGATTACTATTCAAACATTAGAGTAGTGATTATAATTATTTAGTTTATATTCATGCAATTTTAATTTGACTATGTGAACTTGCAATTGATATCAAATCAAAATACTAGCATGCATACTAAGCATATAATCAAACTTGTAAAGAGATATAACAAGATCCTAGCATGCATACTAAGCATAGAAAATATTAAACTTAAACTAAAACAATGTAAAATACTTACTTGTTAAAGCTCTTAAAATCTGATCAAGTTGAATATAAGTTGTTGTCAATCATCAATTTTTATCCTTAATGTTTTATTGCTCCTCACTTAGTGCAAATATGATGTATGCAATCAGTTTCTCAGGATCCCTATAATACTATCTTCTTTAGATACACTTATAAACAAGGTCCAAAAACTTAAAAAAAATATATTACTAAAAAATCCCTCTATAAATATTGAACATAAGCTCTAGAGGAGGAGGTAAAACAAACAAGAAAAAATAACTATTTTGTAGTGAAAACAAATTATTTTACCACAAACTCAAGCTCGGGCTCGGCTCGAAGCCCAAGCACGAGCTGAGCGCATGCTTGTAACTTAAGCGTACAACCCACTTTACTTAGGTCCTTTTTTCCCTGAAATCTTAGGTACCTTTGGGATCCAATTTTAATTTTTCATCTTTTCACTATACAAACAATAAGAAAATCTTGTTTTTTTTTTTTTTCCCTATTTGGAATAGAGTTTTAGGTTTTATAAAAACATGTCAACCAAGGGTTTCTTTAGATCAATTTCTCATTCACTCATAATTTATTTGAATGATATTAATATTCCATGTTAAAAAGTTATTGTCGAAGAACAAATTCAAACAAAGTTTTAACCTCAAAAGTGAGCGAACATCACTTTTAATTTGACTTTAATTAAGTTGATTAACAATGTTTTAAAATAAAGTTTCTAACATCTTTTCCATCAAACAAGCTTTGGTACAATTTTTTTTTTCAAGATATATGTTTTGTGGTTTATCTTTCTTTGTAACTCAATGTTTTATCTGTGCATAATCTATTTTTAACAAGTTATATTGCTTTTTAATAGCTGTACACTGTCATGATTTAATGTTTTCTTTATTATTTTTGTTAGTGTAATTAATTATCCTCATTTTCCTCTCAATATCTACCAACTTTTGCTAGATATAAAACCGTTAGGTCTAATCTTTTAGATTCATTTAATTATCCAATTTGACTATATGTTCAAGGAACCTACAAGTCAACGAATGTTTGTATAAAGATTAAAGACAAGAACAAGGTGTACATTGACTTTGAAGAGTGTGTCTCTTATGTATAAGACTTTATGTTTGAACTTGCTTTCTATTCATGCCTTGGATATTGCCTCCGAATATTACAATTATTTTGATAATGGAAGATGGAGATTTATCGATGGATCAACAATTGTTGCTTAATGTAATATTTATAATAAAATGTATATGGCAAAAGTGCAGTTGGTCATATACAGGCGCGGAGTTGGAATTAGTTAATAGGAGATATAATTTATTGTTAGAAAATTCATTTATTTAAAATAAAATAATACTATATTATTTTATATATAAACACTAAATAATAATAAAAAAATATAAAATATTTACAGGGACCCGGGTCCTGCTTGCCTTCCCTAGTTCCGCCTCTGGTCATATATAAGAAGAGTGTAGTACTTAAAGATAAAAAAGAATTTTAAAATTGTGGCTTACATGAAAAGCTCAAGTGCTTGAAAAAGGATTGGGAAAGAAGTATTATGATACTTTTGTTAAGGACTTTGCCATATATGGAGGAATATTGAATGAAAAACATGGTTGTTTAATATATATTAAACAGAAAAAAAAAAAAAAAGGTTTCCTTCCTTCCTTCCTTCCTTTCTTTCTATATATATATATATATATATATATATATATTCGATTTAATAAATAAGTATATAGATTAAAAAAGAACCCAGATGGCGATGTAGCATGCTATACGTCGGGCTTGTCCTGGTATTATATTTGTTGTTAATATACTCTCTTAATATATGCACAAACCATCCATCTTTCATTGGGATGTTGTCAA
>Ga0325410_1002994_pt1 | contig 18962 bp, 12 predicted proteins | sample PopdelMetagenome_16_FD_206182 | JGI IMG/M metagenome (GOLD analysis project Ga0325410, IMG submission 206182) | Populus deltoides microbial communities from Bellville, Georgia, United States - Xylem-PdIQD-R3 | ecosystem: Host-associated > Plants > Phyllosphere > Stem > Wood/Secondary xylem... | reverse complement strand
CAAAAAAGTTAAATTCAGGCTTATAATTGAACTTGACACAATGATAACCTATATCCAGGCACAAAAACTATAAGGAACTAAACCTTCCAATACCTATGAAGAGAAGTGAACACAAAGTAAGAAAGACGTCTCAAGCTTGGTTAATTAGTTAATAAGTAATAGTAGTTCAACGAAGAACCAAAAGTATAAGCAAAGCCTCACACACAATAATAATTGTTAAAATTAAAGTCTATAAAAAAACATAATGCAAGTTAAATAACTCTATTTATAATAAATACAAATGTCTGAAATAATTTTAGAAAAATAACAAAAGAGTTCTAAATAAAATAGAAAAAGAATCCTAAATCAACTAGGAAACTAATACAATTCTTACACAGTAGCTTCTAGATCCTATTACAAGGACTATACATGTCTGATCATTATAAAATCTTAACCGTATATAAAATAAAGCCTTTGAAATCATTTGATAAAATATTATTATGATCAAACGATCAGATAAAAATATATATTTATTAGCATAAAATTATGTATTAGAAAAGAATAAGCTCAAAAATCACCTATAGTTGCTGAAATTAATTTATTTTCTAAATTTTAATAGTATAGTCAAATGCTAGAAAATATTTTTCAAATAATTTTCCTAACATTATCAAACATAAAAAAAAAACTTTTCAAACTTTTCATGAAAATCAATTTTTAAGAGAAAAATAGTTTTTGACACACAAACAGCTGTATCTTATAACTAAATAAGAAAGAAATAAATATGTACCGAAAAAAAAAAACTCAAAATAAGAACATCTCTACGCGGTTTGAGTGGGAATGAGAAGGAAAAAAAACTGAACGAGAAAGAAACGCATCGTTTTTTACATTAAATGACAAATCACCTCTACCCTTCCCTGCAACTTCTTGGCCATTAAAATAAAGAATTTATTTATTCATTGTTTTCTTAAAATTGCTGAAGTTACTGAAAATTAAAAATAAAATTAATTGTTGCTTAGGCCCCAAGTTATTTGTTTAATTAATTTATTGATAGTATTTAAAAAGTATGGTCATGTTATAATAGCACCAGCAGTATATACATTGATTTTGTAGCTAAAAATAACAGAATAGATGAACAAGTGGCTGCTGTTGCTTTTGCTATAAAAATAATTACAAGAAAAGAGACCCAAAAACTGTCATACGTTTCTGGGGTTTTATTCTTCTTGTGTTTTGGGATTTAATTCGTCATGTGGGTCCACTTCAGTTTTTGTTTGGTTTTAATAGCAACAACAAATAATTAAAGGGTTTCAACTTCTATCTGAATTTTGAGATCTGCTTAAATTTTCTCGTTCTTTCTTTCCGTTAATTGAGGATAAGATGGTTTTGGGGTTTAGAGGGAGGTTTTTTGGTCTGTTTGATTGATTCTTTGGAACCATAATAATAATGGGTTCTTCTTGTTTCGGTTGAAATTGATAATTTTTTCTTTTTCGAAGGAGGATGAATTGGGTTTTATGGGAATTCAAGGCTTGTTGGATTGGAATTGGAAAGGTTTAGAAAAACATTTGTTCTTTTTGTTGGATTTGAGGTTGTTGATGGTGTGACTGGGTTAAAGATTAAGGTTTTATCTTAGGATGGATGAATCACAGGGCAGTCCGAACTCGCTGCCGCCTTTTCTTGCAAAGACGTATGAGATGGTGGATGATCCTTCGACGGATTCAATTGTTTCTTGGAGTCAGAGCAATAAGAGTTTTACCGTATGGGATCCACCGGAGTTTGCCAGAGATTTGCTGCCCAGATTTTTTAAGCATAATAACTTCTCTAGCTTCATCAGACAGCTCAATACTTATGTAAGCCATTTCCTTTATAATCAGCTGGCTTCTTTTTTGTTTCTCTTGTTATTACATGCGTATACAGGTTTGATGTGTGGTTGTGTTTGTGTGTGTCTGTTTCTGTTCTTCCTCCTTTTGTTTTTTTAGGTTGAATTGAAATGTCTTGATATTTAATAGGGTTTTAGGAAAATTGATCCCGAGCAATGGGAATTTGCTAATGAAGATTTTATAAGAGGTCAACCATTTCTAATGAAGAACATCCATAGACGGAAGCCAGTTCATAGCCATTCGTTGCAGAATCTTCAAGGACAAGGCTCTAATCTGCTGACTGATTCAGGAAGACAGAGTATGAAGGATGATATAGAGAGGCTTAAACGTGATAAAGAAGCACTTATTTTGGAGTTACAAATGCAGGAACAAGAGCGGAAAGGATTTGAGATGCAAATTGAGGGTTTGAAAGAGAAGTTGCAACAAATGGAACGAAGACAGCAAACTATGGTATCTTTTGTGACCCGAGTATTGCCTAAACCAGGTCTCGCCTTAAATCTAATGCCGCAGTTGGAAGGTCATGATAGAAAGAGAAGGCTGCCGAGAATTGGTTGTCTACACAGTGAAGCCAGTAGTAATGAGGATAATCAGACGGTGACTTCCCAAGCTCTGTCTAGAGAAAATGCAGATGGTAATTCTTTTGCCCTGTTAAACATGGAGCAGTTTGAGCAATTGGAATCATCCCTGACATTCTGGGAGAATATGGTAAATGATGTTGTTCAAACCTACAGTCATAACGCCAAAACGATAGAGATGGATGAGTCTACAAGTGGTGCAGAAAGTCCAGCTATATCTTGTGCACAACTCATTCTTGATTTTCGCCCTAAAACACCTGGTATTGACATGAATTCTGAACCTTCTATAGCTGTTGTGCCAGAGCCTGTTTCACCGAAGGAACAACCTGCTGGGACTGCTCCCGCTGTGGCAACTGGAGTCAACGATGTATTCTGGGAACAGTTTTTAACTGAGAATCCTGGTTCAACTGACACACAGGAAGTTCAATCTGAAAGAAAGGATTCTGATGGTAGAAAAAATGAAATAAAACCTGGTGATCCCAGAAAATTCTGGTGGGATATGAGGAATGTAAATAATCTTACAGAGCAGATGGGGCATCTTACTCCCGCTGAAAGAACTTGACTTTGGTTGATAATTTTCTCAACTTCTGATGCCTCAGGGACACACATGTAATAAATTAGGAATGATTGGTTCAATGAGGTTGCATTATATTTTATATTTTGACCTCATTGTGATCTCTTATTTCATATCACGTTTCCCTTGTCAATATTAAGTTGTATTATAGCTTGCATGGTTACAGAGTCGCAGACTCCTGTTTAGCTTTGCCTCTTTTGTTATACAGTAGTAACCATACAGTTATTAAACACTGTCTATCAGTCTTAGCAATGAAAATTCCTTTGTAACCTTTCTGTATCTTTAGTTGATGTTTAACTATCTTAGTGTCCCATCCTTTCTTTTCCTCTGGTTTCTGTTGTTATTGAATGGAGCCTGTCATATAAGTATGCTGTTCAGTTCAAATTTTGACATCATGAAGTTTTTGAATGGAGCCTGTCATATAAGTATGCTGTTTAGTGTGTTTGGAAAGCATGTTATGTTTTGTTTGGCAGCAAATAAGCTCGTTTGCACTCTTTGAAACTCTTACGAAGTGCCTGTGAAATTTCAGCACTTTATAACTGCACCTGCAGAAATTGGAAAATTAATTGCAATGTTCTATTAGGTGCTTTATTTATTCCAGAAGCTCTGTATCTGGTCTTGATGCTTAGCACTGAAAATATAGTTAGATAAGATTCCAATACAGACAACTGACAGATATCTTTTCCTCTCCATCAAGACAATGGTGGTAGTGTGGTTTTTCCAATTTCATCTATTTCTCACCAGTGAAGAGTGGAAAACAGAAAAAAAGGATGGTCCATCTCTATGCTCAAAGTGTTCTATGAATGTGAATATCGGTGAATATTTTTTTTGTTTGCTCCAAGGACTTATTTTGTCTGAAAGGTGAAAGCGCATGTAGCATGTCGTGCAAAAACATGCTTACTTACCATTCCTTGTTTGAGCAAGACTGGTTATGCATGCCAAAACCATCCTTGTTTTGTAGTAGATGGAACCAAAGCTCATCCAGAGACCTCTTCTTTGGTGCTCTTTTCCTCTCGAGTTTCGGTTTTATTGTTTTTTCTCTTCCTAGTTTATCTAAATGCCCTTGAATCTTAACATTGCTAGCTTTAAAACGGAGTTGTTCTGCTAGAGTTTCCTGGGCAATCAGTCCATGGCCTTCTGCCTTCTGGGGATAAAAATGATCGAAAACTTGGTTGCTCAGAAGGCAACAAATCTTGCTGCAAGGTGGAGCTTTGAACTCCTCTTCACAAGCATTTTCCTTTGCTTCACAATGGTCCAAATTGTGCTTGTAGCCATCCTGTATCTTAATTGGTATCCAAATTATACTGAGGCTCATTCAAATGCGGCTTTCAAATGGCAGGCTGGCGTTTAGAATAGCTGTAGCTGTACTAGCTAGCACTGCACAAATACTAGCCAGCAAGAACAAAATAGAAAGTGATGCTTTGATATTTATAGGCATAGCCTATGATTTTACCTTTTTGCATGTCAAGCCTTTGCCTCTACAGTAGCATGATCAAATCTGTTGTTAAAGATGGAGCATCTTCTTTTCTAGCCAGTTTTAGAGTATGCTACGTAAACGACATCCTAGTTGTAATGACATATCGCCTTTCATTTATCGTGTTGATTTATCTAGATGATCTTATGAATAAATTAACAAAAAAACTAAAATAGCAGTATTTTTTTTATTTCATTTTTAATCAATGTTTTTTTATATATATATAGTTTTTTTATTTAATATTATATTTATTTTTATTAGGTTATTTCATTTTCTTAACATGAATAGCAAATTAATCCAATTATCTCGAGCTTTTTTTTAATTTTATTTTTTAATATTGAATTGATTAAAAATTAGGTTTCATGATTTGCTTTGTTTGCTTTCTATTAGGTTATTCCGACCGTGTAATCCAGGAATAATGTTTAACGAGTTAATCCTAGTTGACTCAAGTTGTTTTTTGTATCCTTTTTTTTAATTGATTTTTTTTCAATTTCATTATTTAACATTAGATCAGTTGAAAACTGGGATTTCTCAACTGAGATTCATAATAAACTTTGATTTGTTTTCTATGAGATTTCTTGGTCTCATGATCAAGTTCGCGAGTTTTATCATTTTAACCCTGATTAAATCGACTTATTTTTTTTCTAAGAGGTTATCTTGGTCTTATGAATTGGGTCACTAGTTCTGTAACATTGGACTTGTATTTTATTGGATTGTCCTTGTCTTATTACCTAAGTTGTGGGTTTAATGAGTTAACGTAGTTGACTTGTTTTTTTTTCCTTTTTTTAATTAGTTTTTTCCTAGATTCATCAATTAATATTATGTTTGATTGAGAATTAGGCTTCATGATTTACTTTGGTTTGCTTTTTATTAGGTTATCTCGGTCTCATAAACCGGAAATAATGCTTAACAGGTTAACCCGGGTTGACTTGACTCATTTTTATGTCATTTTCTCAATTTTAATTCTTACAAATTTCATTGTTCAATATTGGGTCCAACAATGTTGATTGAGAATTAAGTTTCATAATTTGTTTCAATTTGCTTTTTATAGGGTTATTTTAGTCTCATAACCAGAGTCGTGGATTTGATAGGTTAACCTGAGTTAAATCATATGTTTTTTTTTTCTTTCTATAAAGTTATCTTGGTCTCATGACATAGGTCATGGGTTTGACAGATTGACTCAAGTTATTTTTTAATTGTTTTTTTTAATCTGATTCTTTAACATTGGGCTAATAAGAAATTGGACTTTGTTATTTTTTTTTTTGTTTTTATAAGGTTATCTCAGTCTTATGACCTGAATCATCAGTTTAACAGGTTAACTCAGGTCCCTTTTTTAGATCATTTTCTTAATTGATTTCTTTTTAATTTTATCATTCATTATTGGGTTGATTGAGAATTAGTCTCATAACCCGGGTTGTGGATTTGACATGTTAACTTGGGTTGAACCAAGTCAATCCAATATTTTTTCATCTTAATATTAAAAAACATGTTATCTTGAAAGTTTTTTTTAGTCAAACTACATTCTTATGGGTCATCTGGGTTGTTTTTAGACCCATAAAGTCAACTATGTTATATCGGGTCAACTCCAACATGGTTTAAATTTTTTTCATCTAAAAAAATTAGCAATATCTAAATATATTTTTTATGTTCAAGAAAAAATTGACATGACTCGCAATGTAACATAGGTCAATGATCTAATGTTCTTCTAATTTAACATTATACTTTTGTATTTGTATCATCCATCCATTTGTCCATGCATATGAATTCCTTCCAATTAAGAATAATGCTTCTTTCATTTACTGCTAACAAGGATGAGATGGTTTATGTTACAAAAATATCTCTAAAATCTCCAACCAATTAACAAGTAGAGAATTCTAAAAAAAACAAGCACAATCACTCACATAAAAGCACACACGAAATTTACTTGGTTCGGTAATTTAGGCATATTCTACAGGTAAAATGATCAAGAATATTTACTATGAGAAAGTAGAAGATTACAGGGTGTCACATAAAATTGTTCTTTTATCCAAGATCTTAAAGTAACCTAAAACTCACATTTTCTCTCTTATTTCTAGCCACTAAAGTGTAGAGAATGAAGACAATTACAAATAAGCTTAACCCTAAAAGATGACCACGTTGGCTTTTAATATATGAACTAAGTACATAGATGTTTATTTTCTCATTTGAGCTCATAATTTAAGACAAACTCAACAAATCTCAACCCTGGCTTAAATTGAGCTAACTTACAAAACTTGAACTCCTCTATAATTACTTCCACCAAACATCTTTCAAGTACTACATAAATTAATCAAGTCTAAGCAATATTTCAACTTGACTGTAGAGATAAGCTTCGTCAACATATTTGCAGGGTTCTCAACTATAACAATCATTTTCATCTAAAATATAGTGATATTTGACATCAATATGTTTGATTCTTTCATGACACATCCAGTTCTTGGCTAGATGAATAACACTCTAGTTATTACAATGTATAACAATCAAATTATATGACAAACTAAGATTACCAATCAACCTCTCAGCCATAAAGTTTCTTTCACTGCCTCTTTCAATGCCATATACTTAACCTTTGTTATAGACAATGTGACAATGAATTGTAAAATTGCTTTTCAATTAATGACACATCCTGAAAGAGTGAAAACATAACATGTCAGCAATCTATTTATGTTCAAATCACTAGAGTAATCTAAATCAACAAAGCCCTTAACATTACTTTTAGTGCTACTACATTTGTCATATATCAAGCCAATATTTGTAATGCTTCTAAAATAACAGAGTATCCATTTCACAGCCTGTTAGTGAACTTTACCATGATTTTCTATAAACATGTTGACCACATTAATAACATATGGAATGTTTGGATGAGTGCAACCTATAGCATATAAAATGCTTCAAACTACACTAGCATACGAAACATCTGAAATATGCTCCTTCTCATCCTTAGTTTTTGGTGACAAGCTTGAAGATAACCTAAAATAAGTTGTAAGTATAGTACTCACTAGTTTGCAGTATTGTATACCAAAACACTCAAATACCTTCTCAAGATACTTAATCTATGACAAGTATAACTTGCCAACGCTTTGATCTTTACATATCTCTATACCTAAAATCTTCTTAGTTGCATATAAATTCTTCTTCTTAAACTCACCACTTAACTAATTTTCCAAACCATTGATCTCATATATATTTTTGGAGGCAATCAACATGTTATCAATATACAATAATAAGTACACAAATAAATCATCCAAAAGCTCCCTGGAATACACATAATTATCACAGTCACTTCTAAAATAATCATGTCCAAGCATAAAAGTATTAAACCTTTTATACAATTACGTTGGTGATTACTTTAAGCCATATAATAACTTCTTCAATAAATACACATTGTATTCTTTACCTTGAGTAATGAAAACCTCTGGCTTATGCATATATATCCTCTCCTCCAACTTACTATATAGAAAATTTATTTTGACACACAGTTGCTCAAGCTTTAAGTTAAGCAAACAAACCATAGCAAGAAATACCAAAATGGAACTATGCCTTACAACTTAAGAGCACACTTCATTAAAGTTAACACCTTCTCTTTGTATAAGGCTCTTAGCAACTAGACATGTTATAAACCTTGTATCATCAACCCTTGGGATTCCATCTTTCCTCTTATAAACCTATTTGCACCCAACAATCTTTTGGCATTGTGGTGGTTTAACAAGTTCACATATCTTATTCATATAAAAACACTCAGTATTCTTATTCATAATAATCATCCATTGAAAAGATTATTTGCAAGAAATTATCTCTTTATAAGAATAAGGCTCATAATCATCAATATTTTCTGCAATCTTCAAATCAAAATAAACTAGATTAGCATAACCATACTTAACTGATGATTTATCTGTATTTTTCGTCTTCCTGTAGCAATATTGTAAGGTTGTTCTTCATGTGCATTTTTAACAAAAATATTTTGCACCACTTCCTCAACAAGCTCAACTAAAACATATTTTTGCACTGTCTTTGAAACTCTAACATCAAGCTCCATATGTTTGCTGGTACCTTGATCCATCTCAACATCAATACCAATCAACTTCTTTTTCTTATGAAATATAGCATACTCATCAAAGGTTACACCCTTGCTAATAACAAACTTATGTGATTTAGGATTAACACACCATAATTGATATCCCTTCACCCCAGATTATAATCTAGAACTATATATCTTCTCACTTTCAGCCCAAGTTTATATTTATTAACCTAAGCATAAACAGGAGAACCAAATACTCTTAGTTTAGAATAATCAACATGAGAACTAGACCATACCTTATATAAAGTCTTTTACTTTAAAACTATCGATGAAGATCTATTCACTAGATAATAAGCCATGTTAACTGCTTTAGCCTAAAAGTTCTTTAACAATCTAGCTTATGAAAGCATATAACTTGCTTTTGATAAGAGTGTCATATTCATACATTCTGCAACCTTATTTTATTGTGGTGTAATCTTAATAGTGTAATGTCTAGCAACTTTTTTATTAAAGGTGATGACCACATCACTTTTTCTTTTTAGAAAATACATCCAGACCTGTCTCGAGTAGTCATCAATAAATATCAATAGATATTGTGCTTCACCTTTTGACATCCAAAGATTATAATTAATATAATCCATAATACCCTTGGTATGATGAATAAACATTCTGAATTTTACCTTGCAATGTTTACTATAAACATAATGCTCATATAAACCCAGTTTACCTATTTTCTGATCACATGGCAAATCTCATTTGTGTAACTTTATCATTCCTTTTTCACTTATATGTTCTAACCATAAATGCTATAAATAAGTAGACCATTATCCCAATCAACCATAAATGATACATTAGTTAAATCAATGATTATTAAACCTTGAAGATGGTAAGGACCATTAACCAACTTTCTTTTTATCACGACAATAACATCTTTACAAACCTTCAAAACTCCACTTTTAGTTGAATAACCATAACTTTAAAAATAAAAAAAGACTTAAAGAAATTAAATTCTTCTTCATTTCTGAAGCATGTCGAATATCTAATGTCCTAACGCTTTTATCATACATCTTAATTCAAATTGTATTCATACCAATAATAGAAAGTCCTTTATTGTCTTCAAATAAAATAGTGTCACTGACAACTTTATAAGTTTCAAACCAACTTCTATTAGGATAAATATTAAATGTGCAAGCTAAATAAATAATTGATCTATCACCTGAACTATCAATAGACACAATCAGAACACTTTCAATATCATAAAAAAAGTTTCTCTTTCACTAGAAACATTTACAGCATCAAAGATTTTCTTCTTCTTTCTCTAATAATTTCATTTAAAATAGTTCTTCCTAAAGTTCCACTTCATAACATTCAAAGCATTTAATATTTCCAGACTTTAATTTTGATATAAACCTTCCTCCACTACTTGAACCCTTTATTATTTGTTCTACCCCTCATAATCAAACCCTTTGTATGATTAACATTATAAGTCTCTGACTTTTGCCTTTTCAACTCCCTAGAGTTTAATGAAGTTTTAACATCTTCTGAACTAAGACTATCTCTTCCATACAATAAAATATTAATAAAATAATCATAAGAAAGACGTAATGAACACACCAAAATCAAAGCTTGCTCCTTATATTTAAACTTAACATCATCATTTTATAAATCTAAAGTTACTCTATTGAATTCATCAATACGGTCTTTAATGGGCATAAGTTCTTTTATCTAAAGAATATATAACTGATACTTTAGATACAATCGATTTATCAGGGATTTGGTCATGTAAAGAGTTTCCAAATTTGTCCAAAATCTAGTAACTATAATCTCCTTAACAACCTTTCTCAAATTCTCATTAAACAAATAAAATTGAATAGCACTATGTGCATGTTCTATGAGATCTTCTTTCTCCTCATCATCCATTCTTTTAGTCAAATTGTCTACACATTTAAGTGCCTTGAATAAATATTGTTGAACTAACAAGGTGTGCATTTTAATATGCCACGAATTGAAGTTGTTCCAACCATTAAATTTTTCTACATCAAATTTCATCGTCGACGTTACTTTTATCACCATCGTGAAAGCCAACTGATAACCAGGCAAGCTCTAATACTAGTTTGTTATGAAAACAACCTTATAATCTCAAACTAATTAAAAAGTAGATAAATATAAAAGAATAAGCACAATGTATCACACAAGAGAAAACATAAAATTTACATGATTTAGCAACTTAGACCTACCCTACGGGTAAGACAATAAAGGAAAATTATTATGAAAAAGTATAAGACTACAAGGTGTCACATGAAATTTTTCTCTCATCCAAGATCCTAAAGTAATTCAAAATTCACCTATTATCTGTTCTTCATAACCACCAAAGTGTAGAAAATAAAAGCATTTACAAATAAAATTTAACCCTAGAATATGATAACTTTAAACTTTTATATGTGGACTAAGCATATGAGTGTCTATTTTCTCATTTGAACACGTGATTTAAAATAAACCCAATAGTTTACTTGCTACTTTTGTAAAGTAAAAGATTAAGAAGGCTATTAATGTCTTTAAAATTTCATTTGAGGAAGTATATTAGTATGTGAGGTTTGATGTCTACAGGCTTATACACAAGTTAAGTAGTTTGTAGAAAAAGAAAATGTGAGGAAAATAAGCTTTATTTGTTTAAAAGTTTTTTTTAGGTTTCTTCAAAACCTTAGGAGGTAGAATTGACCAAGAGTTGTAATGACGCTCTCAAAATGACACTGATTATTTTAAACTCTTAAACGAGTTAGCATCTATGCAAAGATTACGAGAGATTATAAAGGTGCATAAAATGTTGGAGGAGTCTAAATATTGAAATTGAAGCTACTTGTATTATAATATAAGTTGAGCATCATCTAGAAAAGAAAGGATATGTGACTATTCTTTCAATTGCATTCACGTTACATTTAAAAATATTTTCCAAAATGTTATATGTGTATTTCTTTTCAAAAGCATCGACATTATAGGAGACACATTAATTAACAAGAAAAACTAAATGATGAGGGGTTTTCGTTGTACCCCTCCTCACAAAGCACTATTCATTGTAATAGTTTTTTTTTACATTTTTTCTATTAATGCCTTTTTTTTTAAACTTCATCTTTTAATATTAGATTTGTTTTTTTATTAGGTTATCCCACTCTCATTACACGGATTGCGGGTTAACCTGGTTGCCTCATTTTTCCCCCTTTTTCTTATTAACTTTTTCTTCCCATTTTCATTATTTAATATTGAGTTGATTGAGAATTAGGCTTCATGATCTATTTTATTTGCTTTCTATTGGGTTATTCTGGCCTCATGATTCGATAATGATGATTAATGGCTTAACCCAAGTTAAATTGAGTCATTTTTTTTATATCTTTTTTTATTGATTTTTTTTTCAATTTCATCATTTAACATTAGGTAAATTGAAAATTGAGCTTCATGATATGTTTTAATTTTCTTTCTATGGGGATATCTTGGTTTCTTGATTAGGGTCATGGGTTTTAACATTTTAACCTCAATTAAATCGGGTGTATTTTTTTTTTCTAAAATTTTATTTTGGTCTCATGACTTGAGTCACGAGTCTTTCAATATTTGATTTTCTTTTTATTAAGTTGTCCCCATCTTATGACTCGGGTAGCGAGTTTGGCGAGTTAACCCAGTTGACTCAGGTTTTTTTTAATTGACTTTTTTTCAATATCATCATTTAATATTTTGTTTGATTGAGAATTTGACTTTATAATTTGTTTTGATTTACTTTTTATTAGGTTATCTTGTTTTTATAACCCGTGAATAATGCTTAGTGAGTTAACCCAAGTTAACTTGACTTATTTTTTGTATCATTTTTTAATTAAATTTTTTACAAACTTTATCATTCAACATTAGGTCTAATAGGGTTGATTAGGAATTGAGTTTCATAATTTGTTTTAATTTGCTCTTTACCAGATTATCTTCGTCTCATGATCAAAATCGTGGATTTAGCAGACTAACCCGAGTTAAAGCATGTCATTTTTTTATTTTTATTTTCTATTAGGTTATCTTGGTCTCTTGACTCGAGTTATAGGTTTGACAAATTGACTCGGGTTGATTGAAAATTGAACTTTGTAATTTATTTCGATTTGCTTTCTGTTGAGTTATTTTTTTCTTATGACCTAGGATGTTTGCTTGACAAGTTAACTCAGATAATTTTTTTAGATATATTTTTTAATTGAATTATTTTTCAATTTAATCTTTCAACATTGAGTATTGAGAATTAAACTTTATAATAACATTGAGGTTATCATAGTCTCATAACTCAGGTTGTAAATTTAACATGTTGACCCAAGTTTATTAAAGTCAATTCAATATGTTGTTGTTGTAATATTAAGAAAAATATCATCTTAAAATTTTTTGTAGTAAAATTATGTTTTTACAAGTCATTCGGGTTGTTTTTAAACTTTCAAAGTCAATCGGGTCAACCCTATTGAGTTTAATTTTGTTTTACTTAAAAAAAAATTTAATAATATCTAAATATCTTTTTATATTTTTCAAAAAAATTAACTGGATCCGCAACCTAACACACGGGTTAATGATCCACTAGATTATGTAAACCGAACTATATATGGATTTGTCGCTTTGCTGGCTTCCCGCTCCTAGATGTTGAATGTAAGTTATTGACATTGCACGGCAATCCTTGGTACTTGTGAGAGGATAGGGTCTCTCTCACTCTTTAAATATTCGTAGCATGATAGGTGATGGGAATGCTCTAAAGCATCAATACGTGTTGCAAGCAATTAGCTGTATACTGTTTATAACTCATCAATTCTCTCCTTTCCTCATCAGTGCATCCCTTCGATTATGGTGGACATATGTACACAAACTTTAATAGCACTAATTCTTGAAATTGTCACAGCATTGAAGTTATGATGATAATTTTTCATGGAATGATAATTAATTAGAGGCATCATCATGTTATAACAGTAATATCTTAGCAATTTACAGGAAATTTACAAGTTTCTTGCTATAATTAACTGACTAATGCGGTTATTCATCGTAACCTTGTTCATTCTCTAGTTCAGTATCAGAGCAGGCCTCGTTCAGATCAAACCATACCTGCCGGAATACCTTGACAATAAGATCATGATACTCGTCAGCGTTCAATGTCAGATAGCACGCCAAGAGTTCTTCGAGCTCTTCTGACCGGCTAATTCTCTTCTCCTCGATCATTTCAATCATTGAATCTCTGAAGTCCTTCTGTGGATCAGACGAGGTTTTCACCACAGCGAAATTCTCTAGGCCTGTGAATCCCTCCATTTTTTTCTCCCTAGCCTTTTTCTTCTTTTTCATCTTGGCTTTCTTCATGTCTTCAAGTGCTTTTATTCTGCAGATTTCGACTTTTGAAGCTGTTCTTGGAGAAACAGCCCTGACTTTACTTTTCTTTTTCCTCTGCAATTCTCTGTTTATGTACATAGATTTTCTCTGTTTCTCCCTCTTTGTCTTGAGCTCTTCAATCTTCATGTCTTTCAACGTTTGCCACTCAGAACTCAAATTTTCAGCAGCAAATCCATCACTTTCATTCTGAGCAGCAAATACAAAGTCTTTTTTAGTCTTTCTTAGATGAGTGGAGAAATCTTTTTTTGAATGAGAAGCTGTCAACTTACAGTCCTCTCTCTCTATCCTCCCAATCGTTCTTTCTGATTCCGTTTCAGAAATATTCTTTGATGTCTCTTTTCTTGATACCCTCTCTGCTTCATACGATTCTCCATCCAATTTGAACTGCTGCGCTTCGAAAACCCTTTGATCTGTTTTCCTCAATTTCTCCTCTCTCTCAACCCTCAACCTTGGGGTTCTGATTTCTGCTACCTTTTCACTTATACATGCATCCATTTCAGGCAAAATCTCAATTTCTCTTGGCAGTCCTCTCATTTTCCTTGCTTCAGAAACCTTGTTGCTGAACCTGATTTTGTCTTCTTTTCTATTATTTACCCTTGTAGCGTTTGATCTACAGCTGTGACAACTTGATGGTGGAGCCTGGAGCTCACTGTCCAAATCATTATGAAATGAACTCAAAGCACCTGTGCTAGCACTCTCGTCACCAAAAGAAAGTCTCCAAAAAGCATCGCCATCCCCTCCATAGAATCTACCTCCTCCTTCACCACGAGCAAATGGCAATGGACTTGCGGAAACAGAATTCCATTTCCCTTTTTGCTTCGCTTTTGCATGTTCTTGCCCTGGGTTGATGCTCATGTGCTTGAACTTTGTTAGCCAGGAAGTGGGGAAAACATGAGATATTAAAGAAGGGCGCGAAGAAGATGGGGTTTTTTTCCTACCCCACTTCATCCTTTTCTACTTCTGACAAACAGGGTTTTTCCTGTTTGTTATGGAGTAGTTTTCTTTCTTTTGTTTGGATGAGAATAGCTTGATTTTTTTTAAGGTTATCCAGTTGCCAAGAGAAGAAGAAGAAGATGGAGATGATGATAAGAAACTGAATGGGGTGTTAATGGGAGGGGGAGAGAGAGAGCTGTAGCAGTTTGGGACAGTTAGAGGCTTATAAATAGGGACTTGGGTTTCTTACTTTGTTTTCTGCTGCTAGTTTTTTTTTTTTTTTCAAAAGAGGCACCCGCCCTTAATCTTGTGACCACTTTGGCTTCTTTTTTTCACTTTATGATTTGTACTTGGAAATGAATTCATGCCTAAACCCATGCTCAGACGGGAAGCCCTTTGATCCTCTAGGTGCAGGATCACCCAAAGTTCATTCACAAGAATTATGGTGTATAATTCTGTCCACATAGCCAGTGTAGTTGCATCAGTAGCTCGTGAACTTTTGTATTTTGGTATGAACCAGCTACCAGGGCTTTGAAATGGGGGCAGATTTTGGACAATTAGGACTGACAGTTCTCTCTTTATGGCTTTAGTGATTTGGAGATTTCTTTCTTTAATCATTTCCTTTCGTTTTCTTTAAAATCTATCTGTTTCCTTCTTTTACCTTTTGCTTATTTTTGGTTTCTGAAGATGTGACTTTTTGCTTTTATGTCAAAGACCACTACAGTGGCTAATAGCCTCGGAAAAAAAGAAGATCTTAGCACTTGATAAGAATGAAGGCTGAAAGAATGGTTGGGTTTGGTAAGCCTCAGGCCCACAAACAAAAGTAAATCGGTCCAAATCCTTGGCTGCATTGGATAAACACCTGCAGTAGGTTGAGGTCCTGTATTGTCAACAAGTTTTGCGTCTAAAGGATTGATTGCATTTCAAGAACAGAATATAGAAACTTTTCTCTTACTCCAGATATGATAGAGGCATCACTTTGTTTTAAAGAAAACCAACAACTGGTATTCTAGTTAGAAAGGCTGCAGACATCAATGTTTGCTTGTTAAGACCAAATTAGTTATGCTAATGCCCTTACCCACTGTTACAGTCAATGTGTGGTTTGCATCACAGACAGTGAAGGATTTGGAGTAAATTTGCATTGCAGAGCTAGAAATTACAATTACACTTGACATAATAGCATTCATGTAACTTGCACAGGCTAGGACAATTGTTCCACTTTCAGTCCCACTTTGGCCCTGTAATAAGTTTAGCATGTGCAGCCAACCCGTGGTCCATCAAAGGCAAGAAGGGTCATTGTCAGATTCTTACTGTAATGCGATGTGTGATCATTATCAGCAAGAAGGGCCAGAATCCCCTATTTTGGTTTTCCTCTGCATGTTCTGCAGAATAATGGCTCAATAACTCTATACGTATACCCTCAAGTATTTACTCGAAGTAGTATAAACTTTTTTATTGTAATGTCCTTTTGGAATACATGAAGACTTGCTAGGGTAGGTTTTAACGTCTACAGAAGTTAGCTAGAAACGGCACCTTTCCTTACAGCATAGGCTAAAGATGAACTTTTACTATTTTCAAGTGATTTCTCTAACTTTGTGAATATGATTTTAAACAGATGTAACCAAAAGTCCTTTTGTATCCCTAGCTTATATTGTTTTTCATTAAAAATTCTGGTTTGTCCCTTTCTTTTCTGGTGCGAGAGTTAGTTTAAGAAAGGCATAAGTAAGCCCCCTATGAACGGGAATTTGTACCGACCGAAGTTACACATAGGAAATTAACAATAATATCTGTAGAGCTTTCATTATGAGGAAGAGTATGTTCCTCGCAACTGGAAAGTAAGACCAAAGTCTAGAGCAATTTTTTCGTACTTGGCTCTCAATCAATCAAGTTCGAATTCTACATCTCTACTGAGTCTCTTCAATTCATTATCATATTATATATAGTTATGTACATGTGTGATATCAAACTTCCTCTATTCTAACCAATGGATGGAAAGAAGAACCCAGTTTATTTTCTTCCTGTTCTGGCCGTGGTTATTCTTTCAGGAGCCTTATATGCTACAGCTGGAAATGAGTATGTATCAGCATTAGGCGATCCTGGAATGAGAAGAGATGGTTTAAGGTTGGCAATAGAGTCATGGAATCAATGCAATGAGGTTGGAGAAGAAGTTCCTTCTATGGGCAGCCCAAGAGCTGCAGATTGCTTCGACATATACAAGGCTTCTCCGAAGGCAGAAGGTAAGATTTTCAGGCCATTCTCTTTGCTTGTCTTCTATCTGCACCTCGATGCAATGAAGCCAAATATGCTTGTTTAAAGTATTCATGTACCTCTGGTGATAATTTAGGAAGATCTGTTTGCTTTATCACCGTATTGAATTGCCTTTTTGGATAGAAAATTGTCATGTTGTAGATTGTTAGTACAATGGTACCTTTCCTTCAGTGAACAAGAGTTAGTCTGTTTATGATTCTTGAGTTTTATAAATCCAATAAATGCATAAATTCCCAGCAAGAACTTGAAATCGGAATAGACAATTTCTGAACGAAGAGAAGGGTTTGTATAACTTCTATGTTTCTGTAGTAAGTTGTGAGAAGAAAGTACTTGAACATTTTTGATATGTATTTATTTTGTTTCTGAATTCTGTGTCTTGTAGAAAAGAACTGCGCCCTCTGCAATTCCTTGCCCTATGCATTGGTCCACAGAATCACAGAGGAAGACAACAAGCTTAGTGTTGGAAACCCTTTTCTAGGAGTGCAACCAAATGCCCTTTATGATGTAAACCTTTATGCTGCGGATAAGGAACTCTATTTAGGCTCTAAATGTCAAGTTGAAGACACTCCTAATCCGTGGCAATTCTGGATGATCATGCTCAAGAGCGGCAACATGGACACTTACTCTGCCAAGTGCCCCAAAAATGGCCACAGAGTGGGGCCTTTCGGCCCGGACACTGGATTCCCTTGCTTTGGAAAAGGGTGCATGAACCAGCCATTCATTTATCATGATTACACCACGTTGCAAGGGCCTAATAGGACGACACTTAAAGGAAGGTTTTATGGGTCATGGGATTTGGATGCAGATTTGAGCAAGGGACTAATGGATAACATTTCATACCATTCTGTGACATGGGAGAAGGAGGTAGGGAAGGGAAGTTGGATTTTTCATCATCTTTTGAGGACCTCAACAAAGTATCCATGGTTGATGCTTTACTTGAGATCAGATGCCACACATGATGTTTCTGGTGGGTACCATTACCCAACAAGGGGTATGTCAAAAATTGTGAGTACTCCTTTACATTCTTTGATCTAATTAATATACATAATTCAAATTCCTCAACAGTTCAAATACAAACAAAGGGAGTGCCAAACCTTTTCTTTGTTTCTGCCAAGCCTCCGATGTAGATAAAATATTATGATGCATAGAAATAGATTGAAATGTAGGTCAAATCCTGCCAACATTTCACAGGGGAGGTGGATTTACACGAGTGACATCTAGGGGTTGAAAAATTAGTCTATATCATGCACTAATGCAGGTTTTACTTACAAGCCAAACAAACTTGTGAGTGATGGAGTTGACGTGCACTATATGCAGATCCCGGAATCACCAAACTTCAAAGTAAGGTTCACTTTAAATGTAATCAATGGTGGGGGTCCTAGCAGCCAGTTCTACCTGATGGACATGGGAAGCTGTTGGAAGAACGATGGGAAACCTTGCGATGGAAATGTTACTTCAGATGTCACTCGATACAGCGAAATGATCATAAATCCAAACATAAGTTCATGGTGCCATCCAAACAACCTCAATGTGTGCCCTCCTTACCATACATTTCCCGATGGAACACGTATCCATCGCAATGACACTGCTCGCTTCCCTTATGCCGCCTATCACTTGTACTGTTCTCCGGGGAACGCAGAGCATCTTGAAGTTCCTTATAGTTTGTGTGATCCCTATAGCAATCCTCAGCCTCAGGAGATATTACAGATTTTGCCACATCCAGTTTGGGGTGAGCATGGATATCCTACCAAGCAAGGTGAGGGTTGGATTGGTGACCCGAGAACTTGGGAACTTGATGTTGGGAGGTTGTCGCAATCACTTTACTTCTACCAGGTTTGCTTTTCTGTCTTTCACTTTTCTCTTATGGATT
>Ga0325410_1002992_pt1 | contig 18984 bp, 16 predicted proteins | sample PopdelMetagenome_16_FD_206182 | JGI IMG/M metagenome (GOLD analysis project Ga0325410, IMG submission 206182) | Populus deltoides microbial communities from Bellville, Georgia, United States - Xylem-PdIQD-R3 | ecosystem: Host-associated > Plants > Phyllosphere > Stem > Wood/Secondary xylem... | reverse complement strand
ATAACCCTGTCCCACTAGTTCATAAACATATCTATTAGATTGCTTATATAATTTTTTTGGTGGCAAATTCTCATATAACTATGAGAGATCTTGACCCCAGTACTTAAAACTCACTTTCTACCATCGTGACTATATCAAAATGACATCTTTATGGGAGGATTTCAATAACCTCATAACTCGTGTAACTTGCATATACTTGTAAATGTTTTCATTTAAAACGAGAAAATCAACTGCAGTTTATCCTAAAGAACAATTTCTTTACAAATTATAGTAATTTTCAGAATTTTATATATACATAAGCTAGTGGAGTGAAGGGAGAAAAAATTCACAATGATTCAACTTTGAAATTATCTTTTAAGGTAGATTGGGGCTTATTTTGACACCTTGGATGGAACCACCACGAAAATTGGCTGAAATCTTTTAATTGTCATTAAAATTGGATGAATGGAGGGATGGCATTGTCCAATCTCCATTAAGTCTAAGGTAAACTTGATAAAATCTGTTAACTACTGTCAAATTTAGAATCATGAGCAAGTCCCGACTCTTGGTCCATGATCTCAAAGTTATTGGGCTTTGGGTCTCCATTTTGAGTCTTAATTATCCAGAAACAGGACAAGGACTGAAAGTTCTTACAATCAACACTTTCTATCTAGCAGGAGTATGGGATAACAATCTGGTTTAAGCCTAGTGAAGAACATATAATGCTGTCATCCATGAACCAGGCTGTCTTGTCCTAAGTAACATGGTGGTGCATCTATAAAGCTGGAAATTGGCTCATCTCATTTTCTCTGTGCTATCTCATCATGCACGTATGTAAGACGCCGGCAAATTTATTAAACCTAGCGGAATTAACGGCAGATCTATCCATAATCACTGTACTTCTCTATTTAAATATCCTTTGACTGCAAATTTAGTTTTAAGATTATATATATACACACACATAATCTCACATTACACATGGTCATGGAGTTGTGGGGTTCGCATTATGATATATCAATGACTCGACCACCAAGCCCAGGAACTATTTCAGATACTCTGCACGAGTCCACCTAAAAGTCTTAAACAGCTTTCTTATTTTTAACCATGTGAGTAGATTTTGAAGCTTTCAATCAAGAAAAGTATCTGTAATTCCAGAAAATCATTTCAATGAAACAAGGGCTACATTAATTTCACTGGATGTAGCCTGGATAGTCCTAACTGAAGCGTACCAAGCTATCAGATAGGTAAGTGTAATGTTTTTTCAGCAGCTATCAAATTCTCACCATTATTTCAAAGAATATATATATATATATATAACATCAACTAATCGGTCATTTACTAAAAGCGTACTTGGATTAAAGAAATAATAGTATCACAAGTTGATTATGAATTTTCAAAGAGCTCCTTTAACGACGCAGAGACTTCTGCGACTCCTCCATGTGAGCTATGTCTCGGTTCCTGAGCTTCCTACTCTCAGATTCTCTCTCTCTCTCTAGTATCATCAACATTTATGATGCGTCCTCGAAGCTTCACATTTTCTTCCAGTACTCTTCTCTTCTCTCTGCTCCGATTCTGAGTGATCATTTCACTTCAAGTTCTCTTCTCGTCTGTTTTGTGATTTCTTTATTATATATAGATGAATCTTCCTGCTCTCATGCATCCCAGTTCTCCGATTAATGCTCCTTTCTCTATTACTTTATTAGTAATGTCTGTCTGTAGTGTTCTTAATTAATCTTTAATCCTTGACAGTTCCATTTCTTGTTACCTTCTACTGGTACTTGCTTCTATTTGAATAAATATTGCTATTTTCTTCTTCTTCTTCTTTATTATATAGAGAGTTTCTTACGTGATATATTTTGTGTAGAGTGTAAAGTTTGAAGGAATTGAAAGAAGAAAAAAATGGGGTGCGGTGCTTCCATGTATCCACTTGGGGGGAGAGAGAAGAAAAGTGTACCAGAAGTGGTAGTGTATGTTCCTTCAATGAGAATACCAGCACACTCTGATCTTCAAAGGCCACTAAGAGGGTTAATTCCTCAAGATCTTGCTGATAGGTTGGCCTGCCTTCGCAATCAGATTGTGTTAGTGGCTGAGGATACAGGTCTGTTTTTCTCACAACCCTAATAATGTTTCTTATTTTTTGTGTTTTCTTTGGATATAAATTATTCTAGATGGGAATTTTGTATATTAGTCTTGGAGGGGAATTTTGAATTTCTTAAGAATTGAAAAGGGAATTAAATTGCTACACAAACTGTGGGCAATGCAGGTGGATCTGCTGTGACTGAACTAAGGAGGGCACTGGAAGAGTACTTGTCTCTTCTTATTGGGCTCACCAAGAAAGGTTTTAAGGGCTCATTTCTATGCTAATCATTTGTCAGTCTCTTCCTTGTCTCCTTTTCTAATGAATTGCTATATGTATCTTGCAGAACATGGACTCGAGGGCTTGGTCGAGTTCAAGTGGAAAAATCTGGAAAGTGGCCGGCAGGTAAGTCTATCAAATTCTCAACCTTCAGCTGCTTCTGGAAAACCTTTGTTGTTAGTAGTGGACTGGTAATTAGAATTGAAATATGATTGAGCAGGAAAACTCTGTGGCAAACTCCTGGTTTGAATTATTATCTGTCATTCACATGATAGCAATGCTTACTTTGTCAGAGGCCAACACATTGATGATCCCTAAGGATCGCTCTGGTTCTGGCATTAGGGTTGTATCTTCAGGTTCTCATTCTTATCCTCAACGCTCTATTTGTAGTCTTGAATTATTCAGAGGTAGTTCTTTTTGACTCAATGGATTGTGATTAATCTATATCGTAAAACCCAGATTGTAAGAGGGATGCTGTTGATTTACTGCTTAAGGCATCAGGATGCTTGGTATTCTGTGTCCGTGAAATCTTGGCTCATTTACCACCAGATATCAAGTATGTTAAGAAAGACGCAGACTTAAGGATTTTTCGTGGGACTTAGAGTCAATATGAATAGTTGTGATTGATTCTGTGTACTCAGGAAAACCTTTACAAAAGATTTCCAAGATGGTGTCCTGGAGGCTATATCCATTCAAGCGCTAGGCCAGGTATAGTGCTAGTCGACCTCTGCAATTGTCTTGAACTTCTGTGTTTCCTTCAAAATGCAGACTAACAGACATTTGTTACCTCTTCTATTTTGTAACAACCAATTATAAGTCAAAATGTCTGGCATTTTATCATCAAATAGGAATTAGAGGAAACTAATACTGCTTTCAAGTTCAGGGAACTGAAATTCAGCTCGGTTTCGCTGTTGAAAGTCAAAAGGCTTCTTTATCTGTGAAGAGGAGGTTGGCATGTGAACAGCTGATCTACTTTAGTCAGGTTTGTGTTTATGCTCTAATTCTTCCTGAGACTTTGACTTGTCAAGCTCCTACACGATGCTCTATTGCATCTATTTTAACGATTATGATTTTAGAAGCCTCTTTCTGTAGAATTCACCAGTCAACTGAAGGAACAGATAACTTTCATTTAATATGTACTAGAAGACTATTTCTTAAAATATTTTCTTGATGCATTTGGTAAACTTTACTTCTTTTCTTAGGTGTTAGGCTCACTGACCTTCATTTCTCAACTCTTATCGTTAGTGTTAATTTGTCTCTATTCAGGCTTATCACTTCTTGTCAGGGCTTGACATGAGTAATGGGCATGGAAAGAAGCATCTCTGTTTCATTAAGTGGAAGTTCCTTGAAGCAAAGGTTTTCTTTGCAGTCAATTTCTTAAATTCTGATTGCTGTGTTGATCTTAGAGTTGCGTTTCATAATTTTGCATCAACTGATTCTAATTATTCTACACAACCTATTAGGCTGCAGCTTACTACTACCATGGTCTGATCCTTGACAAGGGCACTGAACCAGCCTGTCATGTTAGTGCTGTATGCTGTTTTCTAGCTGCAGGTGGGCTTTTGTCAGAGAGCAAGAAGGCCTGCTTAACCTTTTGCCTCACAGCTCCTGTTACCAGGTTGGTTTTGGCAGTGTTTTGTAAGAAGTACCTAAGAATGGAATTTTTTTGTTGTCCTTGAAATCTTATTTTCGCTTATTTCCCTGAATTTTCTTGAAGATCTCCTCCGCTTTGGGGTGCAATGAAGCACTTGCATCAGAAAATTCCTGAAGTTGCATCAAGGAAGTCTCAGATGTATGGCTACCTCTTGGAAGAAGAGAAGTGAGTGGTTCTCCAGTTGACCTTTATTTGTATTTCAGTTCATCTTATGTTGTTTATATTACTGTCCAAAAGTTGAGTCTGCGAAAAAAAGTAGAGATTCCAACAAAGTTAATGATGCAGGGCTCTACAAGCACTGCCTGACCTACCAGATTTCCAGTTGTCATTGGCACCTGATGACTATGTATTGCCGGAAATAGATCCAGCATGGGATCGCGATAAGTGGGGCATACATAGTCAGCCCTTAAAGGAGCACCTCAAAGATTCTGAAGATGAGACTGGAACTTAATGAAACCCTCTATGAACTCTTCTTCTGTGTAATTGGATATGTGCTCTAATGAACTTGAAACTATGCCACGCAAGGCTAATACAGTACCATACCTTACCAAGTTGCCATAGGATAGCAACAAGATACTTTCTTGATCTGTCTCCACATCCATGTAAATTTTAGTTTAAAACGCTGTCTAATAAAACCAGTAAAGAGTTTGTATCTCTAGAAGCATGTTCTTCGGTTTTGATGCTAGACAAATAGGCACCAGATGTTTCCTATCCATTAGAATTCATCTTGGAATGGTTCTTGTGATGATCACCAGATAAGCAAAACTCATCAGCAGTGCGTGCAGCAAAAGTTGGATGTGGTAGCTCCGGTCATGGAAGAATCTTCATATAGGTTAACATCTGATTTCCTAGCTCTTGATTTTTCAAAGCTACAAACAGTCGACTAAAGTAACAACATTATTTCTTAGCAAATATAAAATGAGGAAGTGTTAAGAGTCAATTTCGAGAATAGAAAACATAAAATGAGAAAGCATGATTCAAATGCCCTTAAAACTCAAAAGGTTCACGAAATTTTAGTCAGCTGCCCTTGTAATAAAAATTTACAACTATCCAAAACACAATCGTTTACATGATCTATTCTTTTAATTCCTCCAATGACGAGCAGAATAAAAGGAAGACACGTCTACTCCTCTTTCATCTTGTAAACCAAAAGGCATCCAGGACCAGAAATCAGCTGTCAACCAGAAGCTCCTTTTTTACCTTATTTCTCCGTTGTTTAACTTTCCTGGTCAGCCTCTACTCTTCACTGCTCATAAGTCACTCAGTTGCATGAGACATGAGTTTGTAAGCAGCTAAAATATTGAGTGCCAGGTAGCAAAAGAAAGCAAGGTAAGATAGCACAGTAGATATCAACATTTGGTGGCAGAACTTGGTCACGTAACTGCAAAAAGGATTCCAAAAGGCCTCTCGTTGACCATATTTACTCAAGTAACCAACAGCTGTTGCTGCTGCACATCCAGATATCATCAACACCGTCATCACCTGCAATGCATTTTTTCAAATAAGCAAAAAAGAAACCGAGGAACAACTAGTACAAAGTTGAATACTAAAACCAAGAGAGAAGGTACAGTGAATAATGCATAATGGAATACAATGAACTAAGAAGAGAAAAAGGTGATGACTTCCTCAATCAAATACATACCATGTTATCAGCATTTTATAGCGTTCTGTCTTAAAAATCCTTTCTCGTGAAGCAAAATTGCATGAATGCAGGACGTGGATCAGGGGAACCCATCGGGGAAGTGGGCAGGCCCCCATTCTAACAAAACTATAGTGATTTTATTAAAATGCTGGTGATATCATTAAATTGGGTGGGGACCAGGCTTTTGTAAACTTCATAGGACCATAATCAATTAATCTCTATGTTCATGAGGGAAAACTTCAACTAACATTGCTGAGTCGGTAAACCAGAACTCCTGTAGAATAATAACTCTAGCATGAAGATGATAACAAGTCTCCAACAAAATCAGTTAAAAAGAAAATGTTTTTTTTAAAAAAAACAAAAATTCGCCTTGTTATTCGTTAAAACAATAAAACATTTGGTGAATGACTTTAATTAGGTAGGTGACATCTAATTTTTGTGTCGTACCTCATGCTTCTATTCATGTATTAGAAAAACAACACTCTTACCATATCATGCAAAAACAAAAGGAAATAACTGGTAGTCTGTGATCCTGAACGGCTCAGGGCCCATAGATAGAGCAGCGACAACACAGAGAAGGCACACACAGTTGCATCTGCACCAAGCAAAAACCTACAAGACAACCCAGAAACAAAAAAGCTTAACACGCGATATCCTGTCTAATATAATTAAAACCTGCATTTGAACCCCCACAAAATCAAAGCACATGCTTAGTGTTTAATTACTTCATGGCAGGACTTTGGCTGTATCGTGGTGCAATGGTCAGCCCGATAAACGAGATTGGCTCCTTCGCGGTAACCATTAGAGGGATAGCAGCCACTGTGAAAGCAATGGCTAAAATCCTTAGTGTGATTTGAGCCATGAAGAAACTCCTCGGTGGTTGACCTGGGGTTGACGTGCCTTGTGGAGACTTGGCTTTGAGAAAACCCTTTTCTGTTGTATTCTCTGGAGTTGCCATTGATAAAGAAGAACCCTCTCTGTTGCACAGAAATTGAACAGAGTGCAAATAGAGGATGAAATCAAGGAAGCATAGGAGATGTTGGTACAGAGAGAAGGGGTTTTCCTGGTTTTTAAAAACAAAGAGGAAATCTAGTTTGATTTAAAGGACTACAAGCAGTCATAAATAAGTGAACGGAACTCACCCACCCAATAAATGACAAGTCAAAAAAAAATCAAAGCATGTAAGGCCTTTGCAGATGCCAGCCCAATTAAGAATTTGCATTATTTTCGTATTCTTTTTTAATTTAAATTAAACGAAATTAGAATTTTTAGAATAATAAAAATTCAATTTAAAAGTTCATAAGAATAATAATTATGAAATGAGTAAGTAATGCCCGAAAATTATTTTGAAAATCACTTACTTTAAAAATATTATGCATTGAATTATTTAAATTTTTGGGGTAGAAATAAATTTAAGGTCATAACTAATTAAATTAAATGATCCTTTCAAAAACTAGAAAGTTTGTATCAATAATAATATATAATAATTAAAAAAAGGGCTAGAGAGATACTTATAAACACATATTTAATAATTTTTTAGTGTTTGAAATTAGAAGAATTTTTTTTCTAAACATAAAAAAATATTTAGATTATAAAGAACTCTTTAATACTATTATTAATTTCAGCTTAACAAGTTAATTTTAAAATTATTTTATTTGATTTTTTATATAGTGTGATTCAATTAAGGTCGCAAGCAGCTCATCAGCAACAACACCGTGAGCAGTGGACCAACAGCTCCTCAGCAGCATTAGAAGATTTTCCTAAGCAGTATCCAGCATCATCTTCTCCGCATCGTGGCAAGCAGCAGCAGGAGCAACAACTGTCTCCTCAGTCATGCAATAGCAGCTCAGCCTTTATCTCCTCTGCACCGTGAGTAACAGCGGAAGATCTTCTCCATCAGCAACCATTTGTCACGGTGGTATGGCAACTTTCTTCAAGTGGTGGTAGCAGAGTAATAGCCGGTCCTTTCCTCTTCATCATATCAACAACAAAGGTTGCAATTTTCGACAGCTTTTTCTTAGTAACGGTAGCAAAGCACCTAGAGTTTTTCTCTTCTTCTCGGTCACGATAGTAGTAACTCAAGCAATAGAGGAGCCCACCTGACAGTAGCAACACATTTCTCTTCCAGCAGCAGCTCTGCACTAGTGTTGTGGACGAGAGCTACATCAGCAAAGTCTTCAGCAGCCTCACCGTGACATCATGTTCCAGCCGAGAACGACGACAGCAGCAACACCGTGTGAGCAACAAACGCCAACACTCCAGCTTCTGTAAGCATCTAGCAACTTCTTCACCACCAGCAAGCCTTCAACCATAAGCCAGGTAATGTTTCTCTCTTACTTCTTCATGTGGCATGCCTCTACATGATGGTGTAAATATGTATGTGTATGCTGTGTAATGGCTGGAAAAAAAAATGCTTATATTGGTGGCCTTCAAATTTACCAAATAATGGCTATTAAGCCTGACTAATGAAGAGAAAGGAGGTTGGGTCTCTATTTTGAGCCCAGCCCACGTTTAGGCTGGATTTGTTTTATTAAAAAATTAGATTGGTCCTTGGGCCTAGTGAGCCCAGCCTATGTGACTGGACTAAGTCCAACCCAGCTTTAAAGACGTGTTTAACACACCTGATTTTCATCAAAGGAAAAGCTATTTTTTTGTTTTTAAAGTGTGTTTGGCAAACATATCCTTAAGATATTTTTCATGTCTCTAGTTTTAAAATAAAAACTTATTTGACAAACACCTTCTACTGTCTTTTCTTTTAACCTTAGTTTGTCTTTTATTTAGTATATAGTCAAACGGTCACTAAATAATCTCCACAAATTCTGAAAAAACATTCAAGGGCCATTTTAAAATTATTTGTGCGTCCCTCGCTTGTTTTTCAACTATTTTATTTAATACTTGGTTTGTAAACTTATATGGTAAGATATTAACATAGCATTTAATATACATGTTTTTCTTTAAAATTTCAAAAGACAAATACAAAAAATTAGAAAAATTATATTTAAAAAAAATTAAAAAATATATATTTTTATTTGTGTGCATATGATCAAATCTCTCAAATATAAAAATAAATCATATATTTTCATAAATAATAAAAAAAAAATACAAGGCGTGATTTAGCATTTTTTAATGTAAAACATCAAGAAAAATAGTTTTGTTGTTATCTTTGTATGAATTTTTGGATTTAATAATAAGTTTATAAAATCTATGAGAACTTGACTTATATTTTAAAAATATCAAAAAATCTATTTTGTTTTCAAATATCAAGGACTATGAATTTATACGTAAGACGTATTCTTAATATTAAAAAAAATTCAAAAAATATATTTTGACATTAGAATGATTATATTTTAACTTGCTAAGATAAAGATTTCCTTACCAAGAATGACCTTTCTTAAAACTTTAGACAGACCAACAATTAAAAAACACAACAGTACCTTAGTTTATATTAGACAAATAAACAATGCAGCCTACCTTAGGTAAGATGTACTATTAGTGATACGTCCTCCCTATACACAATTAGTCCCCTTATCTAGATTCTAAGATCAATTAAGATTTCTAGTGACTAAGATATTAGGTGGTGACTGCAATCTTTTTTTTTAATAAAAAATAAGAATTCTTTTTTTTTTCCCACCCATCATCATAAAGATCCCACTTTAGGAGGATGATTGTCGCGACACAGTAAACGTGTGACAATACTTATGGATGATAATTATTGAATAGTCAGCTTGTGACTATTCTTATGATGTAAAACAAAAAAATCCACCATTTTCATGAACACCACAGTTAGAAAGCTCAAATTTGTATTGAAAGTTTTAGAGCGTTGCATACAATAGGATTTTCTATCATGATACTTGGCCTTTTATAAGGTGCATTAACTAGTAACCAGTCGAGGAAATGTTTATGAAGTGCATTCAAAGTTGACTTATTATCAATTAACACATTTGTAATTACATAGTCTTTACACTTTATTCTGATGTATAGTGATTTGTTAAATGTTATCCCTTCATCTAACTCATCTTTTATAAAGTACAAATAGTTAATGGCTTAGATCCTGCCCACCAAATATTTCATGGAATCCTATATAATGTCTTGTATAAGTTTCATTTAAAACTTTTTATAATGCATTTATATAGAGAGCTTAATGCTCAGGATTAATGATAGTATATAAATCCAAGTGAGAGTTTTCTTAAATTATTCCATCACATTGTGTTCATTGTATTTCATCAACTTTAAGAATCTAATAACCTCTTTCTCATTTATGGGCTTTGTGACCTCATCATTCCTGGTCAACTCCTCGACTGCCTTACCTTTTTTCTTTTTCTTTCTTTCTAACTCTTCCAATGTATAACATCTTCCACTCCTTATCAATCGTCTTATTTCATCTTAAAAATTAGGGAAATGCCCTTGGTATGGAAGGTATATCTATGAGGTTATGTATTATAATTTTCATTGTTTGAATAAATAGGCTTTGTCAAAATCATTATAAAAGGACCTACAATCGACTAGTTTATGCATACTTTAAATCTCTAATCTTGGAATGCCACCAATCCTATCTCACTTTTAGTTTTATCATATCTTATCCTCAATACTCCAAAGGCTGTTATAACCTCAACCCTATGATAAAATTCCTCATAGAAATCAATATCATGACCAAACTAGTAATGATATTTGCAATATTCATCAAAATTTATATCGACTAGTATCTGTATACTTTAGATTTCTCATCTTGAAATGCCACCATTTCTATCTCACTTTTAATCTGGTCATCTTCCATCCTCAACATTCTAAAAGCTATCATGGTCTCAACCCTATGATGGAATTCCTTACAAAAATCAATATCATGACCAAACTAGTTATGGTATCTATAGTATTCACCATAATCTATGTTGGCTTGTACCTTGGATAGTGGTCGAAGTTAATTTTCATATGCCAATATGTCATACAAACTACTCATAGTCATCTTCACATTTGTCTCTTACTTTTTTCCATATTTAAAAGCAATCACATTCACTCTTTCACTCTTAAAGTCGTGATTTGGAAGTGGATTGGTGTTCACATTAGGATTCTCATTTAATGTTATCCAACCTACCTTAATGAGTTGTAAAAGTTTGTTCTTAAAGATGAAGCAACTATCATACTATGTCCAACAGCACGAGTGGATACTCATAGGTTTGCTCATAGGTTTGATTAGGTTTATAACACTTTGAGTATGGTGGTTAATGTGAGTTTTCAGGGATACAAGCAATTTGACTAATATTAAGTAGCTTTTTGTACCTTTCATATAAAGACAAGGGAAGTGGTGGTAATTGTTCTTGGGTTCTTTAAAAATTCTTGTAGGGACAATAATCATGTTTGACACATTTTAACTTGTCATAGAAACTTCATCCAATCAAGTATCCATAAATATGTATACAAGCATGATTATTTAAAATTAAAAAAATAAAAAATAAAATAAATTAGATTTGAAAATTATTGGAATGCCAAGTCAAACTATAAAATTACTAAAATGCCATTGGTCAAGCTATTAAATAACTAAAACGCCCCTAACAATGCACTGTATTGTTCACTCGATGTGTGAGCCTTACGCGCCGCTATTATGTATAGTCCAGTAACAATCCTGAGAGGATGGTGGCTTGTTGAGCAACTCTCCAGGTGGATCTTGATAATGTTCGTCCACTAATTGTAGTAGTGTATCTCACAATCAACTAGGGAGGGAGATCAATGATAAAGAAGGCTCGGGTGAACTAAACGATTCTCTTTCCTTTTCTAGCCTTTAATGACGGTGTTGACGATGAGGGCTGGTTGTGTTTCGATCGAGGAAGGCTGACTCTCCTTTCTACGGTGGTTTCGATGCGTTTGTTGGTTGTACGTCGGAGATATGGTGGCTAGAATCACTGTCAGCGGCTGATGGTGTTGAGCTTCAGTGTTAACAAGGGTAATCGTTTTATATATATATATATATATATATATATATATATAAAAGGGTAAAGTTAAATCAGTATAAAAAGGTTGTTTTCACCGCAAAAAAAAAAAAAAAAAAAAAACCGACTGCGAAAAATTTCCTTTCTAGACTATGGTTAAAATCGCTTTAGCCATGAAATGATGAATGTGCCTCTGGTAAATAATTGTTTTTACCAATTTTTACGTGATAAGTTTAGTTTTGACTACAAACGATGCTTTGGCTGATTTTGATGGGGAACCCGATTTTGACCATAAAATGATAGGTTTAACCTCAGTAAACTGATTTCGATCCATTTTGATGCGAAGATCTTCGTTCTGACAGTAAAAGATGGTTTTAGCCAATTTTGACGAGAAACTTGATTTGACAGTAAAATGATGGTTTTGACCCCAACAAATAGATTTTGACCAAATTTGACGTGACAAACTAAATTTTGACCGGAAAATGATGGTTCTAGGCAATTCTCAAAGTGAAACTCAATTTCTGACATGGTAGCTCAGGTTTGATTTCTTGAAAAAAACAAATTTGAGTTAGAAAAGTTATTTGTAGCCTGGAACATCGTTTGTTATTTCCTTTTTTTTTTATTTTATTTATTATGGGAGCTCAAAACAGGTTATGGCATTCATTATTATGATGAAATTGTGAGTTGTCAGTCCCATCATAACACAGGCAGAAATTCAATGTGCTGCCACTTGAAGAGCCTGCTGCTTTCCTGAATTCTGATGATGTATCAAAGTTGATCTAATAGCTGTTCTAAACCCATATTCCAGGCACAAAACATTTGCTGAATTTGATCTCCTTTCTTGGCAGAAGCTTCTGCAAATATGCATAAAATGCAAATAGTAAGAGGAAATGGTGGGAGCCCTGCAAAAAGTTTTGATCGCATGTATATATGTTTGTAGTTAGCTTAAAATCAAGCAGTCAATGAACCCTGCAAGTGTTGCCAATGAGTTTGACTTTAGTTTCATGATAAGAGTATCGAAGGCTCTATGAATTAGTCTTTGCCTGTCAGAAATCTCCAATTGGAAAATTCTAAAAAGAAAGAAGAGAGCCTGCATACATCAATAAGCCTCCAAAGAGGCACAAGGCGTGGACGACCTACCCAAAGATTCAAGATCCATGCGGCTGAAGGCTACACAATCAAACAAACAATAACAGCTTATAATGGCAATCAAACAATCAGATACTGCTTTTCATGTCTTGGGACTTCAAGCAACTAGCAAATATTATTTTTCTCAAAATGTGCATTTTAGAGAGCCATGCTTTTCTCCTCGTGATCCCTTTAAATCTTGGACAGCTCTTTGCTCTCCTTGTTCTTGCCATTAGTATTAATTTTCTTAATCTCAAATCACTTTCAGACAAACTTCCTTTAAGTTTGCCAACACCAGGATAGAAAGAAGCAGAGAGAGAGATCAGAGAGCTTACTAGCATGTCGGCTGTCACCGGAGGTTGCTTTTTTATGGCAGTTCATTGTCGTGTAATGCCCTCTTCGTCATCAACTAGCAAACCAAAACTGAAGCCCATATCAAGAACGACAACGACCAATTTAAATGGGAATAGGGGATTTAAAAAGAAGCGGGAAGAAGTAGAAACAGAGGGGATAAGAGAAAAGCAAAATCCGTATGTATTAGAGCTGGAGAAAAAAGAAATGGAGTTTACAAGTAGTATGAAAAGCTTCCATGATTACTTCGAGCAGTGCAAGAATTTCTTTAAACAGGACAGCGGTCCACCTCGGTGGTTCTCTCCGTTGGAGTGCGGTTCTCGCCTGGACAATTCTCCTCTCCTCCTATTTTTGCCTGGTGACCACTCTCAATTAATTTTGGTTTTCCTTTCCCTGTAAATTGCATGAGAGTGAATTTAGAACCATTCTTCTTTGTTGGCAATTGAAGTATGAAAAATAAGATATCATCGTGTATTGTATTGTCCAGGGATTGATGGTGTTGGGCTAGGACTCTGTAAGCATCACCATACTCTTGGAAAGTAAGCATTACTTCGAACAGGACTAATCTCGAGTCATATACAATTAGTTGTAGTAGCCCTAAATGACTCACAGATACCCCATTGTTTGTAAATATAAAGCAAGATTTCCCTACAAAAAAAAGCATGATGGATACAATTTCCATGATGATTCCTAATGTTATATATGCTGCCTAACACATGATTTCTCCTCTTCTGAAACCCTAGGATTTTTGACATATGGTGCTTGCATATTCCGGTTAAGGACAGAACACCCTTTTTAGGTTCTTTTCTATCTTTACACCATCACTTGTTTTATACTGCAGTTCAGGTGCATTTACATTTACTTCAATATGATTCAGGCCTTGTGAAGTTTGTTGAGAGAACAGTAAGAGCAGAGAATTACCATTCGCCGAAACGACCTATATATCTTGTTGGAGAATCTCTTGGAGCATGCCTTGCACTAGCTGTTGCAGCTCGTAACCCTGACATTAATCTTTCACTCCTTTTGTCTAATCCAGGTGAATAATCGCTTCCTTTTCAATAATTAAGTTTATTATTAAATTTGTTTCAGCAACTCTCTTAAAAGATGTCGCCGATTGTTACTAAATAGCTCATGATTCAAAATGATGCTTGTTAATTTGATGTTTTTATCGCAGCAACATCTTTCGAGAAGTCACCACTGCAACCACTTGTCTCTTTCTTGGAAATCATACCCATCGAACACCAGCTTAGCCTTTCTTATATGCTGAGCTTAATGACAGGTTCCTTATCTACCATTATTACATGGTCTGCCTTAATTTGCTAGTTTCCTGTGACACATATTTGATTTTGATAATAGCTAAGGACAATTTGCTTGCCCTTGTAAAATGGGACAAAGCTAAAACTAACAAAAATATCTGCAAAAAGAAAAAAATTCAAAATTCTTCATGTTATATGTTGGATAAATATGTCTTGAACCATATGCAGTTTTTCTTGCTTGCTACTTGCCATGTTCAATGGAGATTGTCAGCACGAATAGAAGTTATCACACTAAGTAACTATACAATATTACTCTCAGTTGACTCCAGTCGTTGTGTTGCATACATTTAGGTGATTCTTTGAAGATTGTGATGGACAATGCAGTAAAAGGAATTCCAGTACAACAAATAATTGGAGGATTATCAAAAGACGTTATTGCTATGTCATCTCACCTCAATGTAAGATCAACAAAAAACCTTTATTCTGCAAATGAAGAGCTCTCTTAAGCATCTCTCTTATTGTTGGCATAAATTATGTTAGCTGCTAAAGGAAAAAGAAAATAACCAGTGCTAGATGTCTTTTGATGCTCATATGATGAATGATGGTGATAGTGTTATGTTTACCTGACTCTTTTGTTGGATACATTCTTAGTTTGGAATGTGTTGCCAGTCTTGATAATGAAAATTGATGGTTTTGTGTCACAGGATTTAGCTGCCCTTTTACCTAGAGAAACACTTCTCTGGAAGCTACAGATGCTTAAACCAGCTTCAGAATTCGCCAATTCTCGCCTCCATGCTGTAAAAGCTCAAACAGTTGTACTTTCCAGGTCTGTCTCTTTCAGAATCTATAGCAAGGTAGTAGTAACTCTTAAGCAAGAGCGACAAAAGCCCAGTGTATTGATTGTACCTGTATTGAATAGTAGAATCCAAATTTATAAAAAAAGGTTTCCGATTAAACCACCCTATTCCCTAATGCTAAATAAATAATTCCGTTTTGATGCAAAAACATTTAATATGACAAAAAGAGCTGTAATTTGGACTCGCCATTGGTGTTGCACTTGAATTTTAAATAACTAAAGGAAATCAACAAAAAAACTGCATTAAGAATTATTGTCTTTAACCTCTACAAATTGTTTCCATTCAATGAGTGTCAACACTGTATTTCCTCCATGATAATTGTGAGTTTTGAAGCTACAAGTCTAATTCCCTTACAAAATGTTTGGTTCATTGCTTGTCTTTCTTAGTGGAAAGGATCAGCTGCTACCAAGTGAAGAGGAAGGTCAAAGACTTTTTCGTGCGCTCCCAAAATGTGAGAATATCAAGTTTAATGACAGTGGGCATTTCCTCCTCCTGGTATGATAATCTCTCTCAGCTTTTGTGCCTGAGTGTGTTGCATCTAAAATATATCATGTTTGATTTAGTAGCTATGCCTATTTGTGGTAGGAAAATGGCATTGATTTGGCAACAATAATCAAAGGTTCTGTTGCTTTCTATCGCCTCGGAATACACCACGACTATGTTTCAGATTATGTACCACCGACCCCTTCCGAACTCAAAAAGTTATACGAATCGAACAGGTTGATTATCTTATTCTCTTCCAATAAGGAGTGATCATTTCCTATTATCAGGACAAAAAACTTCTATTCACTCAGCTAGTCCATTGTAATGGCATAATATTTGTGTGCTATGGAAAAATCATGCTTAATTCAATTTCCTCGCAAGAACTCTATTGATTTGATGGACTTTTTCCTACAATAACTGCTACCTTGATTTGTATTTATGTTATGGTAGACAATATTTACCCCGTCTGCCAACCACTTATAGTCCTCCGATGTTATAGGAGGAGTTATGGGGATCGGAGTTATAGCAGAATCATGTTCATATACCATAAATAATGTTTTCTAACAATTATTGTGTTTTTAGGTTGTTTCTGATAGCTACAAGTGCTGTCATGCTCTCAACTCTGGAAGGTGGGAAGGTTGTGAAGGGCCTTGCAGGAATTCCTTCAGACGGACCAGTCCTGTTCGTTGGCTATCATATGTTAATGGGATATGAATTGGCCCCGATGGTATCCCAATTGTTGTTGGAAAGAAATATTCTTCTGAGAGGGCTGGCGCATCCACTTCTCTTCATGAGGAAGAAGAAAGAAGGGACGTTACCTCCATTATCAGATTTTGATCTAATGAGGGTAATGGGTGCAGTACCAGTTTCAGGAACCAACTTATTCAAACTTCTATCTTCAAAGGCTCATGTGCTACTGTACCCAGGAGGCGCGCGCGAGGCTGCTCATCGGAAGGTACCGAAGCTTTGAAGTTTCCTTTTGATAAAAATGCCTACAATTTTAAATAATTTCTTCAACATTTGTGTTATATATCCCGGAAATTTGAATTTTGATTCGATTATCTTGTGATCACCTGCATATAAATAGAAATTCAATCCATCTTACATGCTACCTCGCTTGCTTAGTAGAGGGAGTTTGTTTCTATTTTGCTTGGCCCAAACATAACATGAAGAACTTTGGAATGAATTGCAATTCATTATTCCATAAATTACAAATTCAATCCATCTTACATGTTCATATACCATAAATAGAGATGTTTTCAAATAATACCCTTTGAGAGGGAGTTGGGGTGGACTTTGTCTTAATTAGTCATTCGAGAATACAAATTCACCACCGTATCGAAAAAGAAGCAGCCTCCCCTTTGCGATTTTAGGTTGTGCACCGTGCACAGTTCGCGTTCTGTTTTGATATATTATACATGCTTTCTGCTCCATAAAATGTGATTTAGCATCAAGTTATGCACATAGTAAAACTGGAACCAAGCTTGTTAGCAGCCTTTTCTGTCTGTTTTGTGTCATAGAAACTTTATGTTCTTCACACTCAAAAAGTTTTAACATTTTAGGTTTTGGTACGAACAAATGTTTTCATACTTTTCAGGGTGAACAGTACAAGTTGTTCTGGCCAGAACATCCCGAGTTTGTGAGGACAGCAGCTAGATTTGGAGCCAAAATTGTGCCATTTGGAGTTGTTGGAGAAGATGATTTTGGTGAAGTCAGTCCTACTGGCAGCTAAATTTCAATCTTAATCTCATTCATTTCCATTACTTTACTTCTTCCCTTCAATGAAGAGTTGATTGCAGCATACTCTTCGTCTCAGGTGGTTTTTGATTTGGACGATCAAATGAAGATTCCTTTCCTAAGGGATGAAATTAGAAGATCAACAGAAGAAGAGGGTATCAGAGTGAGGTACGGAATTTCCCTTTTTTTTCTTAGATACTTCCATCAAAACATTCCAGTACCTTACATATGAATGTTTTTCCTTATTTCAAATTTAATTTCCCTATGTTGGTAGCTTGTTTAAGATTTTTCACTTTCTTGTAATGACAGGGCTCAAATAAATGGTGAGTTGGGAAACGAGAATATACACTATCCATGGATTCTACCAAAATTTCCTGGCAGGTTCTATTACTATTTTGGCAAACCGATTGAAACAGAAGGTATGGGTCATCTTTCTATAGAAATGACAAATTGTGGACGAACAAACTTCAACTAGTCAATGCAAGTAGATTGACTTGAATAATTGATTATGTTTCGAAGGCAGGGAGCAGGAACTGAGGGACAAGGACAAAGCTCAGGAATTGTACTTGGAAATCAAATCTGAGGTGGAGAAATGCCTCGCTTTTTTGAAGGAGAAGAGAGAGAGTGATCCTTACAGGAACATAGTGACCCGATTGACTTACCAGGCCATGCACGGTTTTAATTCTGAAGTTCCAACATTTGAAATATGATTGTTCTGTCCAAAGAAAGCTTAGTTTACGCAGAGAAGATCAAAGAGATTTCATCATGGCGACTGTCATTCTTACTACAAGTAGCAGGTGCTGGCACGACAACATTCGAATGGATACTGTAGATGATACTTGTTATTGGCCACATCCCCATTGTTTCCTCGGAAGAATATTCAGGCAGAGTCTTATCAGTGAAAAAATTAGTGTTATTGGCAAACAAAACAACAGCCAATATGGTTGTGGAAAGAGAATCATCATCACCAGGAGGAGAAAGTGGAAAAACGCACGTGTGGTTTATCATATTTGATCATGTTAGCAATATCCAAGAACACTTTACAGATAATAATAATGTAAGAGAAAACAAAGATATTGACTTCATAAATCGATTTAGCATTCATTACAAATTTGAATAACATATTAGACGACACATCAAATGCATATCACTCAGCTAACACCAAGCATGTCATGCAGGACGTTGTAGCCAACACCACGAAGGACATTCAGGACGTAACAACACGATTTGCACACCAGCCGCTTGCCACTCTGGCAGCTGTAACAAGATTTGTAAATACAACAAAATAAATCTGTTACATTTCTTCTCCCATTCTGTTATGAATATAGAACGATATAGTGTGTTAGAAGTTGTTATACTAAGCTGTATGTAAATACAACAGTGCTTCATGTAAAGAGAAGTAAGACAATGAATTATTTATGAAATACACAGTGAAGATTTCGTCCTTCATGTAAATCATCTCCTTCTTCATCCTTTCACATCTTCTTCAATTCATATCATGGTATCAGAGCTATAGAGAATAATATCCATGGAGGATTTCTCAGAACATCAATCTTCACCAAATATACATATTAACCCAAACACTACTCATGCAACAACCACTCAGCAGTATTTGAATCT
>Ga0325410_1002991_pt1 | contig 18985 bp, 10 predicted proteins | sample PopdelMetagenome_16_FD_206182 | JGI IMG/M metagenome (GOLD analysis project Ga0325410, IMG submission 206182) | Populus deltoides microbial communities from Bellville, Georgia, United States - Xylem-PdIQD-R3 | ecosystem: Host-associated > Plants > Phyllosphere > Stem > Wood/Secondary xylem... | reverse complement strand
TTAGCCATCCTACGAACTCTGAGTTGAGCTTTCATTGGAGTGATTCCAATACACAGAGAGATTCTGTGCTAGTCCCTATTCTTGATACTCAGCGTGAGGCTGCCCCAAACAGATCGTTGGCACCAAAAACCTACAAGCTTGGCTGCAAAAAGCTCAATAAGTCCACCAATTAGAGGGATCAAGGCTTGTGTTCCAGCTACTTCCTGAAGGATTGTTCTTCAAGTTAACTACACAAATGTTTCATAATAATAATAATAATAATAAACAAGCATCACCTAGAGCGTGTTTGACAGTGTGGTTGCGGGTGCTTTTCAAATAACTTTTCGTGCCAAAATGCATGCCAATAATGTTTTTTTATTTTTTAAAAATTATTTTTGACATCAACACATCAAAACGATCCAAAATGTACAAACCATATTAAATTTTTACTAAAAAAAAAATTCAAATTTTTTAGAAACACAGCCGCAGCCGCGTTCCCAAACAGTATCCTAATCCATGTCAAATCCTTTCAAGTATGGGTTTCATAACGCAAGAAATCAGTTTACTACCTCTACACGAATCCTGCTTCTAGCACCCACATAATATCATGTTTGGCTAAATAGTCCTTTTTGAGTGCTTGTACGGGGAAGGAGGGTTGCCTCCCATTGGGTAACCCAGGGTTCAATTAACTTTTAGATGACCCAAAAAAAACTCATGCGTGACATATAACTAATGAGACAACATATAAATATAATCCAACTTTACTTTACAATTATAATTACAAAATAAACTAAAATGCTTGGGGTTTTCAACAGTAGAATTGTACTGTAGTGTCCCTTACACTTTATTGGAGGAGATTGTAATAGTAATCTTTTTCATTCTAGTTATTAATTATTATTATTTTCATTTATTTGTGTTATGTTTTTTTTTTTTTTTGTCTCCTCTCATGTGATAGTTTTCATTATGAAGGTTTTGTTAAGATAATTGCATGTAAATTTAATGAGGCGTGGTTTTAATTTATAGTATTAAGATGAATTAAAAAAATAAAAATTAAATTGAAAAAAAAAGGGTCCAGACTCTTTGATTGAAGGCTAGGCGTGTAGGCCTAGTTGACCAAGCCTTACACCAGTTGACTTCTCTCTCTATTTTTTCATTGCTTCATCCTACTTGAATATTGATTAATAACCTCTCTCATAGTTATTTTTAATGTAAAAAATAATTAGACCTGGCCAACAAGTTTAGTATGGTGACTTGAGTCGATAAAAAACATTGTTGTCTTAAAATTAAAAAAAGTTAAAAAACACTATTTTAACAAAAAAAAATTAGTTAAATAATGTTTTTACCAGGTTAATTAGGTAATATTTGGACATACCATGTCAAGTGGGTGAGATCAAGTCAACTCCAACACAGTTTAATTTGAAACTCAAACCAGGTAAAGGGTCACGTCGAGGGGTCAAGTTAAATTAATTAGAAGAAAAGGTATTACACTAGCAAATTATTTTGTTTCTATTGAATTTGAATTAATGCTTTTTCAAAAAAAAAATTGACATTTAATTAAATAAAAAAATTAGATAGTTCCACTCTACACATTATTATTTTTCTTTATCAACATCTAGCTCTTAAATCATGCTTGAAATTTTGTCTTGGTTTTAAAGAAAACATTAATAATATTTGAAAATCTATTAAAACATAGTTAATGAGTATATTTCAATCCAAATAAAAAAAGGAGTACATTCACTTTTTGGGTTAAAACTTTGTTAGAATTTAATTTCCAACACACATGCTCGTGTCGAACTTAAGTCTGAGTTTGAGTTTATTATAATATGATATTTTGGGTCATAAAAAATTAATCTTTTCCAATTAAAATTTAGACTTGAGCCTAGTCTATAAATAACTATTTCTTCTAGCCCATTGTTTGTCCAAATCAGCTCATGAATATTAACAATCTATTTAAGAAGCTTTTATTGCAAATCTGAATAGCTTTTTCAACTAAAACAAATATAGATTTATGACCACTATATTCATATTTAATTTTTAATTTATGGTAGCTAATCAAAGTTTAATAATGGTGGGAAATTAATTCTGATTATTACCAGAATTAATTCTTTAACTTTTTAACTTTCAAAATACACTATAAAAAGAGGGTAAAGGAAAAATTTCCTACAATATTTTCAGATTTTTATACACTTTTACTCATTTTATTTTTAGTGTTTTCTTCTCTTTTATGTTTTGGTTTTCTTTCTAAATATAGAGCTTATGTTCATTTTGTTAAGAGATATTTGAGTTACATAATTTTTGGTTCAAAGACCTTGTTTAAAAGTGCATCTAAACTAAGGTGATGTTGTTGGAATCTTAGGGGGCATATTGCAAACATCCTAGATGCATAAGTGAGGAGGAATAAACTCTTAATGACAAACGATTCATCTTTGACAACAACAAAAGTTTCATTACTTTAAAATACTTCAACAAGTAAATACCCTCTTTTGTTTTAATTTAAACACAAGTATTTTTATTAGTAGTATGCATGCTAGACCTTTGAATTAATATCAATTGTAAGTTTTGAAATATGTTTAATATGCATGTTAGAATTCTATTATTATCTTTGTGTTGAAAACATGTTTGACATGAGTTATTATTTTGCATGCTTATAGATTTAATTTTGTAAGAACTCTAGGCTTTTCTTGAAAATATTTTTATATTTAGCATCACTTGTAATGATAAATTAAACATTATTGTTCACTAGTCTAATACATTTGAAGAATTGGAAAACAATCTTAAGGCTTTATTCATTATTAGACTTTGTTTAGTCCATCTTATGGAGTAGTAGCATTAGTAGTAGTATAGACTGATTGTTTAAGAGGGTTTTAGTATCTTTAAATTTTAAGTTATAATTTAACTTCCTTTTATTTTGTTATGTTCTCACTTATAGATTTATTTTTAATTCTATATGTTTTAATCTATAACCTTTTGGTTTGTTTATAACTTTATGATTTTTTTTCTTTTGTTTAACTTTAGAAGGTTGTTATAGATCTCTTTTTTAAAATTATATTTTATCTTCAAAAACTTATTTTTCATGCAATTTGGATGGTTTGATGCATGACACATATCTTATAAATTTATATTTTATTAACAAGTGAAATATCATTTGTTTATGATAGTTTATGCTATCATGTTTATATGACTCTTTGTTTAACATGCTTAAACATTTTATAATGATATGATGGAGGTTAAAAAGGGTAAGCTTTTAGTATGTTGATTTTATCTTGCATAATTCCATACTTTTGTTTACTTAAATTACTTTATTACAAGTTTTATTTTTATATTACTTGTGTATTGTGGAGTTGAAATATTTATTTATAAATATTATTGGCTATTGCTTTATAAAAGAAATTATATTTATCATGATGTTATTTTGAGTATTGATTATTATAACCAATGTTGTTTCACCAATTACTACTTCGATGGTGAGGATTCCACTATCACCTTTTATGGTGTATGGTGAGAAAACCTACCAATGCTACTTCAACAAGTACTAATTTGAAAGTGAGAGTTCTACCATCACTTTTTATGGTGAATGGTGAGAAGCCTGAAAATTTCAATAGATAAAATTTTAAGAAGTGACAATATAAAATATTATTTTATATGACCACCTTGAAATTGACTAAATTCTTAACTAAAAAAGTGCTAAAATGGTTAGATGATGAATCTAATCCCACTTTTATGGCAACTATGAATACTTGGAATTATAATGATTTTATGTGCAGTAACTACATCTTAAATGGATTGCACTTTGAAAAGTTTTGGATAAAAGGTTTAAGGCTAAAGTTACTGGTATGAAAAGGTTCTTAGTTGATAAATTTCTTTGAGAGTAATAAATTTATTTTCTTTAAGAATGACATCAAAGTTATCTGGTCATATTTTTTCATGTATACATTATTATTCATGTATACATTATTGTTTATATATACAAAAAGTTAGTACGATAAATAGATACAATCAAGAAAGTTTTGTCTAAAGAGGTTGGATTTTAATTGTTGGTGACCCCTCCAATTTTTTCTGAGAAATATATTAGTGAAAGTATTATTCACACAATACTATTTTCGTAAACAATACATTTCACAAGTAAAATTGTGATAATTGAACATATCATAATGAAAAAATATATAGCTCAACAAAGTAACTAAAAAAAGAGGAATGAATGTCGAAGCTAATATCAACCAGGTTGATCACCTCATTAATAAAGTTGTGGAATTAAACATGTTTGTTGTTGTTTTCAAAATCAACCTAATTTTTTTTTTAAAATATGAGTAATAGTGGGTTAGTTAACATTAATATAACAAGAAATGTATGTACTAAGAAAAAGATATTTGTCACTTACAAGGAAGTGGATGGAGAAATCTTATACATAAAAAACCCATCAACCTCCAAGGTACTAGGTATTGAAAAGGTCAGACTAAAGATGTACTTCATGTTACTAATATTAAAAAGAACTTAGTGTCTGACTCGTTGAGTAAAAATAATTTTAATATTATTTTTAAGAATGATAAATTTATATTCAAGAGTGGTATGTTTATAGAAAAATGATATCTTTGCGATAGACTTTTTAAGATGAATGTAATGATCATTGCAATCAATGATGGGAATAATAATAAGATTGCATCTTCTTCTGATTTGCTTAAATATTGTGATGTGTGGCATTATAGGTTAAGTCATGTGAATTATAATTCTATACAAAGGTTAATAAACCATGAATTATTACCTAGTATGGTTTTTAAGAAAAATCATAAATGTAGAATTTGTGTAGAATCAAAATTCTCAAAACCTCTTTTTTAAATAATTAAGAAAAGTAGTGAATCTCTAAACTTAATTCACTCAGATATTGATGATTTAAACTTTGTGCAAATTAGAGGTAAAAAAAAGTATTATATTACTTTTATAGATAATTGTATAAGATATTGTTATATTTAATTGCTTAAAAGCAAATATGCAGCTTTTAAAATGTTTAAACATTACATAAATAAAGTTGAAAATCAACTTAACAAGAAAACAAATGTAATAAAAAGTGATAGAGATGGAGAATATAAAGCATGATTTGGTGAATTTTGTTCTCAAAATGATATTATCCACCAAACTATTGCTTCTTATTCACCACAGTAAAATAACATTGTGGAATATAAGAACTAAACATTAAAAAAGAATGATGAATGTCATATTTATAAATTTAAGAGCACCTCAAAACTTGTATGGGGGGCAATTCTAACTATCAATTATATACTAAACAAAATACCCCATAAAAAGTTAGAAAAGATACCATATGAATTATGAAAAGGTAGAAAATCTTTCTATAAATATCTCAAAGTGTGAGGGTGTCTTGCAAAGGTAGCAATACGTGATCCTAAAAAGATCAAGATAAGACTTAAAATTATGGATTATGAATTTATCAAATATGCATACAATAGTAATACATATCAATTTATTGCACACAAGTCAAGTATTGAAGATATATGTCTTAATACTATTATAGAATCAAAGAATACTATATTCTATGAAATTGTGTTTTCATGGAAAGAAGCATGAGAAAATAGTTCACTTAAGAGGACGATTGAGGCTAATTCAAGTGATCATCATCAATAAAAAGATGATGATGTTGATCTTAAAAGGAGTAAAAGGGTAAAATAACCAAGATATTTGGTCCTTATTTTTTAACATACTTGTTAGAAAATGAACCTCGAAACTAGTATGAGGCAATGTCCTGTTCGAAAGCTTTTTATTTGAAAGAGATAGTCAATAGTAAATTTGAATCTATTATGAATATTCATACATGGAAACTAGTGGATCTTTCTTTTAGAAATAAACTATTAAGCCATAAGTGGATCTTCAAAATGAATATGAAAGTTGATGACACTATTGACAAATACAAAGGTAGACTTGTTGTTAAAGATTTTAGATAATAAGAAGGTGTAGATTATTTTGACACATTCATTTGTGTTAAGAATAACTTTCATATGAATGTTAATAATCATTACTACTATTAACAAGCTTAAAATATATTAAATAGATATAAAAATAACTTTATTAAATGGTGACATTAATAAGGAGGTTTACATGGAATAACACGAGGGATTTGTTGTTCATAGACAAAAAAAAAGTTTGTAAGTTTGTCAAATCATTATATGATTTAAAACAAGCACTTAATCAATGACATGAAAAATTTAACAAGTTTATGTTGTCAAATGAGTTTAAAATCAATAAAGTTGATAAATATATTTATATGAAAAACACATATAAAAGTTATGTCATTGCATGTCTCTATATAGGTGATATGGTAATTTTAAACATCAATGATCACATGATCAATCTACTAAGAAGATATTAACTAACAAGATTGATGTGAAAGACTTGGATATTGCAGATGTCATACTAAAAATAAATTTTTTTATGAAATCTGATGGATTCATATTGTCTCAATCTCACTATGTTGAGAAAATTCTTAACAAATTTTTTAAAGGTGACAATATAATAATTTGACAAAACACCAGATTTTTTTAAAGAACTATATGAGTACTATTGTCTTGGTTTACATAAAAGATGAATAGTTGAAGACATCATGTTCATTACTTAGCGAGTAAATTTGATAGTATTTCACTAAAAAAGATTCAAAGATAAAAGCTACCTATCTTGATTTAATGATCTACCAAATTAGTATTTCTTAATAAATCTTTAAGTTGTTTTCAAACTAGATAGATAATTCCATTCACGTGTGTAATTTTTGGAAAATTTGTTAAAATATGGTCATTGAACATATTTGAGGTCAAATTAAAAGTGAAGTCTATTCACTTCTTGAGTTAAAACTTTGTTGGAATTTAATCTCCAACATAAGTTCTTTATCATGGAACATTAACATATTTTAAATAAATTATAGGTGAATGATAAATTGATCTCAAAGAACTCTTGGTTGGCATGTTTTGATGATACCTAAAACTTCTTAGAAGAACTTTATCTCATATAGAAAAGAAATAAAACATTCTTGGTGTTTCTAAAGTGGAAAGTTAAAAAGTTAAAATTGGAACTCAATTGCATCCAAGATTTTATAGAGGATAGGTCTTAGGCAAAGTGAGCTTTGGATTTAAACCCCCCATTTGTGCTGGCTCGACACGAGCTTCGAGTCGGGCTTAGGTTTGAGTTTATTGTAAAATAATATTTTAGACAACAAAAAAATTATTTTTACCAATAGTCTCTTCTAGAAGCTTTTGTTGCAAATTTGAACAGTATTTTCAACTAAAAATTACAGATTTATAGCCACTATGTTTAGATTTAATTCTTAATTTACGATAGCTAATCAAAGGTTGATAATGGTTGGAATTAATTATTCAACTTTTTAGCTTCTAAAATACACTATAAAAAAAGGGGTGAAGGAAGAGTTTCCTACAATATTTTTCAGATTTTTATGCACTCTTTCTCATCTTATATTTTAGTGTTTTCTTCTTTTTTTATACTTCGATTTTCCTTCGAAGTATAGAGCTTATATTCATATTCTTAAGAGATATTTGAATTACATATTCTTTGATTCAAATACCTTATTTAGAAGTGCATCTAAACTAAGGTGATGGTGTTGGAATCTTAAGAGGCATATTGTAAACATCTTAGTTGCAGAAGTGAGAAGTAATAAAGTTTTAAGGACAAATGATTCATCCTTGATGACAATAAGAGTTTTCATGACTTTAAAGTGCTTCAACAAGTACCATAATTTGTTTTAATTAAACACGGATCTTTTTATTATTAGTATACATGCTAGAATTATATTGTTATATTTATGTTGAAAGTTTGTTTGCTATGAGTTATTTTTTTTTTTATGCTTATAGATTTAAACTTGTATGAATTCTAAGCTTTCCTTAAAACAATTTATGTTTAGCATGTGTTATTATAATAAACTAAACATGCTTGCTCACTAGTCTAATATATTTGAATAACTAAAAAACAAATAATGCCTAACTTTTGATTTGCCTTGCAATGAACCAAGAGGAAGTTATCTAATATTTGTGCTACAAATCAAAATGAATGAGTTTCTGTCATTATTCATTGGTTTATAGTCTTGCATAACTAAGCGTGGTTGCAATATTGATTTTGGAAGAAAGCCATGTTAGTTAACATAAAGGATTGGGTAAACACCATTTTGGTCCCATAAATGTTACCCTTATAGTTTCTAAAATATTTTTTTCATATTTACCCTTAATAATTAGTAGGGTGAGCAAAAAAACCAATAAACCAAAAAAACTAAACCAAGAAAAAAAACCAATTAAACCGATTAGAATTTTTAGAAAAACTTTCGGTTCGATTCGGTTTCGGTTTTGTACTGTTGAAACCGGTAAACCTAAATCGAATCGAACCGGTTCATGTTAAAAGAACAGGTACTATAAATGAAAAGAAAATGCTTTATATTCTAACCTAAACCCACCCAGTAACCCTAGTAGCCGCCCCCCACCCCTTAAAGACACAGACACGCCTCCTTCCAGTCTTTATTCTTCAATTTGTATCTCCACTCTTCAGATCTAGCATCTCAAGCTCTCATCAACACTCCCAAACCTCAGCACTCAGCAGTAGTCCATCTAAGGCTCTCAGGGCTCTTTTTCATTTCTTTACTATAAGATTTCTTTCTCTGTTTGTTTTTTGTCCATACCTTGAGAATGCTTCAAAAACAACAAGATTATCCTTTTCTTTTACGCTTCAGTTCAATAAATATTCACGGGGTGGGTGTGGCTACCACCTCACTGCCTTGTATGTGGGCATAGAAAAGGGAAAGCACTGCTTGTGCAAGTCATGGCCGACGTTCTTATCCTTACCAAGAAGATAGTTGTTGAGCAACAACTATATAAAACTTTATCAGCCTCAGCTACCAAGGTTGTTGGTATACCTACAACTTTTGCAGTGAATTATATTGAAAGCCTATTCAAATGGTTAATTTATAGTAAATATCTTGGTTGTTTTTTTAGATGCAAGGTTACAGTGGAGATGGTGTTGTGATTAAGTACATATTTTAATGATATTGCATTGCTTATCTTTGGTTTCGGTTTTTTCAGGTTTTTTCCATAAAAAACCGAATCGAACCAAAATCGATCGGTTTGAACCGGTTTTGGTTTTTTTTGCTTTTTAAAAAATTCTGGTTTGGTTGTTTTTATAGATAAAAACTGAATCGAACCGAAAATGATCACCCCTAATGATTAGATACTATTAAAAAGTCACTTTTTCACCTTTTTTTCACTTTTGTACTCCATTTTCCTTCGAGTCATTGTACATGCGATTAAACTTGAATATTTTGGTGTCCCTACTTCAAATTTGATAGCTAGTTAATGTTTAGGGATAACATGGAAAATTTTGAAAAATAGGAGGGTGATATTAGGAAATTCTAATTTATAAAAATGGAGTATAAACTTGATAATTTACAAGGAAAAAAATTGAAGTTTACACCTATAAGGACATGTTGTACTTGACTTTCTACTGAAGATAATCACAAAAGAGAAGCTTATTTATGTTGGGTTCCTAAATATCATACACACAACATAAACAAATAAAAGAAAAATATTTGGGAGTCCCTAGGATCATGTTAGATAGATATAGAGTTGTTAAAGAATTTATTACCTGAAGATCTGATCTTCTTTGGCTATGAATAATTCTTTAAAAGTTAGGTTGTTGCAAACCACAAGTTGTCCAATTGTCCAACCTCCAATGATAATCCACACAAACCACCAGTAAGAAATTTCCTAAATCCCTATTTAGAAGAGAGGGATAACTATACCTAAAGTGTTAGCTCTCTTTTTTGTGACTTACATAATTTTTCTGTCTAACAAATAACCCCTTTCAAAAATAAAAAGCGTAACTTATTATTTATAAGAAAATCTAAAAAACCTTATAAATTTTAAAAAATATCAATTTACCCCTTAAATAATATCCATGTATTAATTAAGGACTATTTTAGAAATTAACTCTATCAAGTCCTTATTTGATTTTTCTAGATCTAGAAATATAATCCTTGTATTAATTATATTCTAGTCCTTAATTTCTAAAATATATCTTAATTAAATCATACTTAATTAAATCATCTCAATTTAATTTCTGACTAATAATTATGAATGTATGTGACCTATTAGGTTCCAGATATATTGGCCCAAATATAAAATAGAATTCTAATTAAATAAATTAAATAATTTAATTTATTATCAATTCAACAATTGATTAATTTATACTTTAAGATCAAGTACATCGTCTAGCAACGTATCATAATCCCTCCAAATATTAGAAAAATCATCAGTGGTTTGGGTTAGCCTTTCAATGACTGGTTTCTCAATGTAATTAATATTCTTTCATCAATAATGTTTTGATTTAGCATTAAAGCATGGAGTATGTCTGTCATATTAAATCATGTTTTGTTATCTACACAATAGTTATTAATCGTTTGAATAAGATTTGAAACTCTTTTCAAATCTCATTCCACCTTAGCCAAGGATTTCTCAATTAATACTATTTGAGAATAGATAAAATATTTTTTCTAATTCACTTAGAATGATGAATCCTCTTTTGATCATTCAAGTACCTTCATATAGTTCATGTTATACCTAATATATGCCCCTTCATTACCTCGATTAAGATATCATGTAATGAGATCAGAGCATAACATTTTCCACATGTAATGAGATCATAGCATAACATTATCTATATAATATAATCTAGTGATCTCAAGTCTAAGGATCACTTACACAACCGTCATATGAGCCTTTCCATTAAAATAAGTGATATCTCCATATGGAATTCTTATGTGGATTAATTCAGTGAACATGTCTTTTGACAAGCACCTACATATTAGTTCTAGGTATCTCTTATACCTCAGTTTATGAAAATAGTTATTTCCTTTCATAAAGAAAAAAAATATATAATATGTACTGGTCTCTATGACTCTAATAAATATCTAGTATTTAAGAGGGAATCGACTAAGAACATTTTAAGAACAATGCTTTAATGCAATTAGAATCCTATAATTATAGCAACTTTATAATTACATTTGTAAAATATTTTTGTCTCATTGATTTTATCTTTATTCTATATTCATAAATCAAATATTAGATTCATTAATCTAATATTATATGAATATTAAAGATAAATTAAGCTTTTATTAATAATAAATATGTTTTTACATGAATATAATAATATCATGTTTAACCAACTAATTGATTACAAGGTCTATTAAACTAACAATTTATTTATTTATTCTTTCTCTCTCGAGTCTAAAGAAATATGTTGGTAAGAAAATGATTTCACAAAAACACCACAAAAATTTAATGTTTAGAGGAAAAGGAATTATAATCTCTTTAGATTTGTGTTTAGAAACTAAATTCAATGATAATATATAAATTATATTTGATATATATAATTTATTTGAGGATATTAAAACTTACATGGAAACTATAGTTCTATTAGAGAAATTGATGATGTAGGATATTGTTTTTTTTTTTTTTAAATCAGTATCTTGTCGTTTGAGCTCAGCCTAACAAAGTGGTTATAGTCCCACGCGGTTTAGGCTAGGTCCACATGGCGTGGTCTTCACACTACTTCGTTCTTTTTATTTAGATTCAACCCAAAAAGTACTCAACCCAACACCTTACAAGATTCTCAGTGTTGGCACACACCTTTTATCCCACTTTTTCACCATATTAAATGTCCAATACTGTAAAACCTCCGGACGAAAAATTATAAATTAACTAGTTTTATGTAAAACAAACAAATTCGTAACTCTTGATTGGGTTATCAAAAAATTCTGAAATTTTGTGTGAAGCCTTCTAATATGATACCTTAGCTTGGTTTAAAATTTTAGAATTTTTAGAGAAATTAAAAAATGTGACGAAAAATTATAAATTGACTAGTTTTATGTAAAACAAAAAAATTCATAACTCTTAATTGGGTTATCAAAAACTTCTGAAATTTTTCGTGAAGCCTTCTAATATGATACTTTATCTTGGGTTAAAATTTCAGAATTTTTAGAGCAATTCGAAAATTTGACGAAAAATCACAATTCGACTAGTTTTACGTTATTGGATGTACTTTTCAATCCGACCATCGGATTGAGCTGAAATTTTATGATAAATATTAAAATATATTGAATAAAATCTGGTTAAAATTTTAAGATGATTGGAGCTTGGTAGTGCTAGTAAAAAAAAAATAAAGACCGTCAAAGAGGAAAAAAATATTCATTAAGGGTATAATAGTAATTTTCCATTGAAAACAAAACATATAAGCTCTCCTTCTCTTCTATTAACTGCCGAATGGGCAGAAACAAAAAGTGAAAAGAGAAACAGAGCATAACGTGAGAGAAAGAGAGAAAAATAAGGAAAAACAATAAGGAAATTGAGAAAATACCTTTATAAGCTTGCAAGTTCAACCTCTAAAACACTAAAGCAAGTGAAGGAAGGAGGATTTGAGAAGGGGAATTCAGCTAACTTTGGAAGAGAAGAGAAATTGGAAGAAAAACAATAGGTAAGCATGAGAAGTTTGGATTTAATGTTTGATTTAGATGTTTTCTTAAGCTTATTTGATTAAGTTAGGAAGTAATTTCATGGAATTTTACCTTAGTTTCCCTTAAATCCTAGATTTTTGAACTTAGGGTTTTTATGTGAATTTGGGGGAATTAGGAGGGGAAGGAAAAATGATGAAATTGAAGTGGAATAGAATGAAAATAAGTTGAAATAATAAGTAAATTCAAATTAAAAGAGAAATAAACTAGTTAAAAGAAAATATGAAGACAAGATGTCTAAATTGTGTTTGAATATAGTATTTAGATAAAATAAATAATATGATGTGAGGGTATAAAGAATAGAAGAATTATTTGATGGAGGAATTATGAACATAGAGTAAGCAAAGAAGTAACTTGAGTTAAATATGAGGTTGTATGTAAAATAATGATGTTATATTTGAGAATGAATTTTTATTAGAACAAATTACAAATAAAAATATTACGTGCTTTGTGTTTCGGCACGTAAGAAAAATATTGATGGACTAATGATATAATGACACTTGATTGATTCAGGAGTTGTGTCTGGAGCTGGTTATCAGACAGGAGGAGCTGGGTCATCCCGAGCAGAAGGTAGGTGATTCGTCATCTTATTTTGTAATTTTTAGTTTCCCTAATAATCTATGTTGCTTATTTAATTGATATTAAACGAATGGAGCAAATGAATAAATTGAGTTATGATTATGTGAATTACCGGTAAATTATGTGAAATTACCGGTTTTGTTGGTTAACAAAGAGGTTAACCGGATATGGGGTAATTCAAATGGAATTACCGGATTGTTTGGCTAATAAAAGAGGTTAGCCGGATGCTGGGTAATTCAAATGGAATTACAGGATTGTTTGGCTAATAAAAGAGGTTAGCCGGATGCTGGGTAATTCAAATGGAATTACCGGATTGATTGGCTAATAAAAGAGGTTAGCCGGATGCTGGGTAATTCAAATGGAATTACCGGAATGATTGGCTAATAAAAGAGGTTAGCCGGATGCTGGGTAATTCGAATGGAATTACCGGAATGATTGGCTAATAAAAGAGTTAGCCAGATGCTGGGTAATTAAAATGGAAGTACTGGATCTATTGGTGACTGAGGAAGGAAACCAAATTTCTAAGTAATTATATGGAAGTGTTAGATTTATTTGGTAATTAAGATGAGTTAGCTGGATTTGTAAATTTTGAAAAGATTATGTAAATTAAGGGATTAAGTTAGAGTGAAGTAGAAGTATTAAATTTCAAAGGTTAAGAGTAATTAATTAATATTAGAATAATATATTGAGTAAGTTACTTAATATTGTTATTGTTGAAACAGGTACACCACGAGGTGATGCAGATCGTTAGATGTAGGAATACTCTTGTTTATGAATTACTATTTTGGAATGTAATATTTATGTCTTTACTTTGAGTGTAAATCCTTTTGTGTTGTAAAAATTAAGTAGAAGGTGTAATATGTAGTGGATGTATTATATATAGTTGTTAGTATGACCAAATCATTTTCAAAATGATAAGATAAGATTTATTATAAATATAATATGACTTTTAATCTTAATGTTGTATTTATGTAGTTTAAAGGCTTATATGTAGTTAGTTAGCATTTATTACGTTTAATGATGAATTTGTTTATCTTTGGAGTTGTTTTGGTAGTACATTTATGTTGATTTACTAATTGATATTATGAGACTTGCATATATTGATAAGTATAAATATTGAGTTATTGTTGATGAATGGAATGTGATCCAGGATGATTGGATCAAGATGGAAGTTGTAATGACATATAATAGAAGTGTTGTCGATAACTTGATACTAACAAAAATAGAGGAAACTCTGCCGAAATTTTCAAAAAGAAAAAAAAAATCCCATAATTTTAGACATATTACCCAATACTTGACATTGGTAAAGAAATGTTGGGAAATTTCATGATATTATAATTTGAGGGTGTTACATTTTGGTATCAGAGCATGGTTAAAGTTCAGGAGACCATTATTAATGTAAAATAATATTGTTTCAGGATGGTGCGTACACGGCAAGAAGCTAGAGCTGACTCGTCACCCGTGAGGGACGAGTGTCTAGTTGAGACTGGAGATAGAGGACTAGAAAGAGATCCTCTGGTAGATACAACATCTTTTGTGCCAGGGGTTGGTGCAATCCGGACAAGGAGAGTCATCAGGACTCCGAGATGAGCGGAGGATATTTGATGGAGATGGGCAAAGGACTCAGCCCCCACCAACAGAAGCGCCTGCAGTAGCACCAGCAGCACCCCCTGGGGTAGCACCTCCACCATATCCAGATCCAGCTTATTTTGCACAATTGGTTCGTGCAGTGATGACAGAGATGGCGGGACCATTGAGTACTACCCTCAGGGATAATGTGGTCACCTTAGTTCGATGGGTAAAGAGTCTGAGAGAATTAGGTTGTGAGGCATTTATGGGAGAGGAGGATGCTGAGATAGCTGGGCGATGGTTACGAAAGATAGAGAGGTCTATGGATCAAATAGCAGTACCAGCAGAGCTCCGAGTGGATTGTGCTACTCAGCTATTATCGGACAGAGCCCAGACATGGTGGGATATTGTTAAGGAGAGACGGGCTGCTGAGACGCTTAGATGGAGGGATTTCAGGACAGAGTTTGAGAACCAGTATTATTCCCAACAGCATCGAAAGATCAAAGAACAGGAGTTCTTGGCTCTTACACAGGGAGATATGACAGTATTGGAGTATAAGAGGCGGTTTCAAGACCTCTTTATGTTTGCTTCTGTTTATTTACCGACTGAGCAGCATCGGATCGAGAGACTCCGAGATGGACTCCGACAGGAGTTGAGGATGGGATTGGCTGCCTTGCAATTTCCGACAGTAAGAGATTTTATAGTGGCCGCTCAATCTCTAGAGGCCGTGGTAGCCGCAGGGCGGCGGGAAGGTGATGGACAGGGTACTATGGGAACAGAAAAGCGTAAGGAGCCTACATCATTTACAGGGAGACCTCCATTTCTAAAAAAGGGAAAAGGAGGACATTTTGGTCAGTTCAGAAAGAAGGGAGGAAATCTTGGATCAGGCGGTACATCGAGTAGACCTTTGCAGAGCTCACAGGGAGGGTGGTCACGACCACAGACTAGTTTACCAGGAGGAGTCGCAGAGAGCTCCAGGATGACTACTTATCCCCTGTGTGTGAGATGCGAGCGTAGACATCCTGGAGATTGTTCGGTCACATCTGGCAGATGTTATATATGTAGACAGGAACATCGATGGAGGGATTGCCCCTATCTAGATGCTGTATATTATTATTGTGGAGAGTTGGGGCATCGAAGGAGGGAGTGTCCTCAGAGGACTATGGGGCAGACGCAGAGACAGGGTTTTTCAGGATAGAGTCAGCAGCAGTCTGTGACTGTGGACAGGCCAGGTAGACCTGCCTAGTCTGGGACTAGTGCCGTTCAAGGCCGACCTCGAGTACAAGGAGGGGGAGCTCAATGAAGAGTTTTCCGTATGACTCAGGAAGATGTGCGAGCTGCCACTGATGTTTTTGCAGGTACTTTACTATTAGAATCTCAACATGTATATACATTGATTGATCCTGGTGCTACCAATTCCTTTGTAGCGAGAAAATAGAAAGATAAATTGAAAGTGCAACCTATGAGAGTGGAAAAAAAAATTCTAAAATTTTAACCCAAGCTAAGGTATCATATTAGAAGGCTTCACACAAAATTTCAGAATTTTTTGATAACCCAATCAAGAGTTACGAATTTTTTTGTTTTATATAAAACTAGTCAATTTATGATTTTTCGCCCGGAGGTTTTACATTCTCCCCTCCTAAAAAAAAATTTCGTCCTCGAAATTTAAATTCATACCTATATAAGAAAATAATCCAGGATACTTCTTCATCGTTTCTGACTCTCTCTCCCAGGTTTCTTCTTCTATTTGAGAGTTTCTCCACAATACTTTTACTAACGACACCCTTTTATTCCGTAATTCCTTTATACTTCGGTCCATAATTCGCACAGGTTGTACCTCCATAGTTAAATCTTCCCGCACTTCCATCGAAATTTTGGCAAAATTCGTGTAGGATCCAAATTTGCTTTCCGCAGCATCGAGACATGAAACACATTATGTATCCTATCTAAATGTGGTGGCAGCAGTACACGATAGGCAACCGTCCCAATTCTTTCTATAATTTTATATGGCCCAATATACCTAGGTGCTAATTTTCCTTTCATTCCAAACCGAATCACATGCTTCCATGGAGCAACCTTTAAAAATACCATATCTCCAATTTGAAACTCTAGAGGTCTCCGTCAATTATCTGCATAGCTCTTTTGCCGGTCTTGAGCTTCTTTCATCCTTTCCTTTATCACCTTCACCTTATTAACCGTGATCTGCACCAGTTCAGGTCCCAATAATTTTCTTTCCCCAACTTCATCCCAACATACTGCAGTTCGACATCTCCTTCCATACAATGCTTCATATGGTGCCATTCCAATAGTAGCTTGATAACTATTGTTATAAGTAAATTCTACTAATGGTAAATGATCCTCCCATTGACCTCCAAACTCTAGAATACAAAACCGCAACAAATCTTCTAAAATCTGTATTGTCCTTTCAGATTGCCCATCAGTCTGTGGATGAAAAGCTGTGCTTAGATTCAATCTGATACCCAAAGCCCGTTGTATACACGGCCATAACCTTGATGTAAACCGACGATCCCTATCGGAAACTATAGAAACTGGTACACCATGCAATCTCACCACCTTCTTAATATATAATTGAGCTAATTTTTCAACAGAATCCCCCATCTTCATAGGCAAAAACAAAGAAGACTTTGTCAGTCTATCCACGATCACCCATATAGCATCGTGTCCTTTCCTGCTTCTTGGTAACCCAGATACAAAATCCATAGTGATATTCTCCCATTTCCATTCTGGAATCGGAAGAGGCTGTAATTCTCCAGCCGGTCGTTGATGCTCTACTTTCACCTGCTGACATATAGCACACTTGGCCACATATTCTGCTATCTCCTTTTTCATGTTTGGCCACCAGTAACTCTCCTTCAAATCTCTATACATTTTCGTGCTCCCTGGATGGATCGCCAATTTAGACTCATAAGCTTCTTTTAAAACTTCACCTTTTAAAACCTTGTCATCAGGTAAATATATTCTTTTTCCCATTACTACGAGCCCATCATTTGACACTCGAAATAAAGAGTCTTGGCCGACTTTTACATTAGTCATTTCTTTCTTTACTTCGGGATCTTCACCTTGAACTTTTCAAATCTTTTCTCTCATATCAGATTGTAGCACTAACGTTGCCAGTAACATTCCTCTTGAAGTCACATCCAAATGCACATTTAGCCCACCAAGTTCCAAGAGTTCTTTATCACCTCGCACTAGTAAGCCACCAATAAAAGCTTTATTCTTCCGACTCAGAGCATCTGCCACCACATTTGCTTTCCCCGGGTGATAGTCAATAATAAAATCATAATCTTTGATCAGCTCCATCCATCTCCTCTGCCGCATATTCAATTCTTTTTGTGATAACAAGTATTTTAAACTTTTATGATCTATAAAAATCTGTACCTGTACTCCGTACAGATAATGCCTCCATATCCGCAAAGCAAACACCACAGCTGCTAGCTCCAAATCATGTACTGGATAGTTCACCTCATGTGGTTTTAACTGTCTGGAGGCATAAGTGATTACCCTTCCGTGCTGCATAAGTACACAACCCAAACCCTTACTGGACGCATCGCTATACACAACAAATCCCTCTTGCTCTTTTGGTAAAGCCAATACTGGGGCTGAAGTTAACCTGGATTTTAACTCTTGAAAACTTGTTTCACACTCCTTTGACCATTCAAACTTAACTTCCTTCCGAGTTAGCCGAGTCATTGGAGAGGCTATCGTAGAAAATCCTTCTATAAATCGTCTATAATATCCAGCTAAGCCCAGAAAACTACGAATTTCAGTCACATTCGTAGGTCTTTCCCATCTCAATACTGCTTCTATCTTCTTTGGATCCACACTGATACCCTTCTCCGATATCACATGACCCAAAAATACTACATTTAGCCAAAATTCACACTTACTTAGCTTCGCATACAACTTATTTCTCCTCAGGGTCTCTAACACTTCTCTCAAGTGATTTGCATGTTCCATTTGTGATGAAGAATATATTAGTATATCATCAATAAACACTACTACAAACTTATCCAGATAGGATCGAAAAACCCGATTCATCAAATCCATAAATATCGCTGGGGCATTAGTTAATCCAAAAGGCATCACCACAAACTCATAATGCCCGTAGCGAGTTCTAAAAGCTGTTTTCTGCATATCTTTCTCCTTTATCGTCACCTGATGATACCCTGACCTCAAGTCTATTTTTGAAAATACACATGCCCCTTTTAACTGATCAAACAAATCATCAATTCGTGGAAGGGGGTACTTATTTTTTACAGTCACTTTATTGAGCTGCCT
>Ga0325410_1002990_pt1 | contig 18986 bp, 7 predicted proteins | sample PopdelMetagenome_16_FD_206182 | JGI IMG/M metagenome (GOLD analysis project Ga0325410, IMG submission 206182) | Populus deltoides microbial communities from Bellville, Georgia, United States - Xylem-PdIQD-R3 | ecosystem: Host-associated > Plants > Phyllosphere > Stem > Wood/Secondary xylem... | reverse complement strand
TGCCTTTCCATGACGCTGTTGATGATCTTAAGCTGCAGAGCATGCCTAGTTATATTGTTTGGAGATGTGGATTAAAATAAGTGGCGAAATATGTTTTATTTGTATTCCCAAAATGAAAAATACTTTATTTGTTATTTGGAGGCACAAATAATGTATCAGTATTCAAAAATATTATGGTTGTGGAGAAATGACCTTGTTTAGCATGGTGCGACACGACTGATGATTATGCTATAATTGAATTTCTGATGTTTGGAGTTTATAATCTTTTTAGTGGGACAAGAAATATGGATATTTATGAACTATTTATCAGTTTCGAGTATCTAAAAAATAATATATATATATATATATATATATTAAATAATAAAATAATAAATATTATCTATGTAATTGTTTTCCATATTAAGGTGAAATTAAGGTATCTTGTTATATTAAGGAAAAAAATTTAAATATTCTATAAATATATTTATATAATACAAGGATATTCAATCCAACTTGTGCGTTACATTTGATTCACCTGCTTCATAGCCTGACCTTAATTTTCAAATGAGATTACCTGCTGTGCCGACTGCTAGGTCACAAAGGAAAATGCCCGGAAAATTACCTTCTCTACTAAAAGAACTCCTGCTTATGTTAACAAATATTTTTTAAAATTTTTTTTAATTTTATTTTTTAATATTTTATAAATTTTAAATTATATTTCATAATTCATTTCGGTTTATTTTTTATGATGTTATTGTTATTTCAAACAAAAGCTCTCATATCTAGTTGATACTTAATTTTTTAATTGTCTATTTTCATTGAATTCTTTGTAGCTTTTTCTTTTTTAATTTTATCTTTCAATATTTTATTGATTTTGAAATCTTTTTTATAATTTATTTTGGTTTATTTTATATAAGGTTATTACAATCTCAAAAGGATATCTCGATATTTGATTGATACTCAATTTTATGAGCATTTATTTTTGTTATCTTATCATCAATTAAAAAATAATTAAAAAAATAAAGTTGTTAAATCTCATGGAGTTCATAATCTAAATTGCGGGTTTGATGGGATAAACTGCGAAACTTGAGTAAATCCAATATGTCATTGTCTCAATATTAAAAAAAAAGATGTCATCTTTAATTTTTTTTCAAAGTCAAACTATGTTTTTTACTTGTTGTCTGGTTTATTTTTAAATAAACCAAGTCGACTGAGTCATTTCAAGGCAATTTCTATGCAGGTTAATTTTAAATTCAAACTAGGCAAGGAATTTGGTCCGGAGGTTTCAAGGTTGACCCACTCGGTCAAGCTTTTTTTTCTTTTTCTTTTTCTTTTTTTAAACTCGATCTTCCATTTTTTTTCTTTTAATTGAATTTTTTTTACTCTTTTTTATTTCAATTGCATTCTTTAATTTTTGGTTGATTTGAAATTTGTTTTCATAATTTTTTTCAGTTTGCTTTTTAAGAGGTTATTACAGTCTCAAACAAATATTTTATTATTTGATTGGAGCTCAATTTTATGAATGTTTGTCTTTATTATCATATCATTAGTTTAAAATGAAAATTCAAGGTTGTTAAACTCGGTGAAATGTAGATCCAAGTTATGGGTTTAGCAAGTTGAATTATAAAGACTAAATTAATCCAATATATTTTTCTCAATATTTAAATAAAAGGATGTCCATCTTTAATTTATTTTTTTAATCCAAACCATGTTTTTTTACTGATCATTTGTGTTTTTTTAGATTTGCCAAGTCAATTGGGTCATGTCAAGACAACTCTCATGCAGGTTAATTAAATAATTAATTGATTTATATTTGAAGATCAATTACAATGTCTAATAATTTTTCATGATCCCCCAAATTTAAAAAAGTCATAAGTGGTTTGACTTAACATTTCAATTATTAGTTTCTCGGTGTAATTATTATCTCTTCATCAACAATATTCTGGTTTATACATTATAATGTGGAGTGTGTCTAATTTATCAAATCATATTTTTTTTCAACACCATAATCATTGAGTTTTTAAATAAGATTTAAAATTCTTTTTAAATTTTATTCCACCTTACACAAAGATTTACAATCAATACTGTTTGAGAACATATGAAACACTTTTCTTAATTCATTTAAGGTGATGAACTCTCTCTTAATTACTTAAATACATTAATATAGTTAATGTTATACCCGATATTTGTCCATTTTTGTTACCTTTGCTTAAGACACGTGTAACAGGATCAAAACATAACACTCTTTATATAAAATAACTTAGTGATATCAAGTCTAAAGATCACTTACACAGCCATCACGTGAGCTTTTTTATAGACACAAGTGATCTCTTTATATGAAATTCTCATGAAAGTCAATTCAGTGTATATGTCATCCTACAAGCACCAACATATTAGTTCTAGATATTCTTATGCCTCAGCTTATGAGATTAATTGCTTCCTTTCATTAAAAAAAAAGAACATAATATATATTAGTCCCAACAACTCTAATTAATATTCAGTCTTAATAAAACATTGAACATAAACATTTATAAACAATGCTTTGATGCAATAAAAATTCCATAATTATAATAATTTTATAATTTTCTTTGCAATGCATTTTTATCCCAAGAAATTTATCTTTACTCTATATTCATTAATAGAATATTAGATTCATACATGAAATATTTGATGAATATTAAAGATAAATAAGTTTTTATTAATAAATTAAATATATTTACATGAATAAAATCAATGCCATATATAACTAATCGATTGGCTACAAGACATATATACTAATAAATATGTCATTTATTTTATTTTGTTTGAAAAAGTATATGCCCCTTAATTCAAAAAAAAAGAAAAAAAAAAAAAAGACTCAAGTGTGTAAACTGTAAACATCTCCTGACAGGCCTGGCCTTTCCTTTTAATAGGCAAGACATGTTGGCATGGGAGGCTTCCCTCAACCTTTGTTTTTTATTTTAACTTTAACCTTTTCTTTTCTTTTCTCTTTGGTATAAATTGAAATTCACTAGACTAGATTAGTTAAATATATGTCTAGGACGTCCGACCTAGTGGTATTCAATTTTATTTAAGATTAATTAAGATAATTATTTTTTTGAAAAAAAATGACATTCTTCAATAAAATATCAATTGATTTTTACATTGTTTTCAAATAAAATTGTACTTTTTTTTTTCTAATATTAGCATGTGTTTTTTTTCATGTCCCTACATATTTTTTCTTGTGTATATTTATTTTTATTATTGTTTAATTAAATAAAAATATAATTTTAAAAACATTTTATGAAACACAACCTGACCTATAATGAGATAATATATCTTTCTAATCTAGTCTTAGTTAGAATTAATAATTTTTTTTATTTATATATACATTTAATGCTCAATTTAATTTAATTTACAATTTAAATTTTTTTATAAAAAAAACGTTGAAAATACTTGCAATTTCATTTTTTGTTTTGTTAAATAAAAAATTAATCTCAAGTCTCAACTGTTGTGAAGCGTGGGCCAAGCCCACTGACTAGTCCATCTCTATTCTAATGTAAGGTCGGGGCAATTACATTTGTTCATCATTGAATGTAATTTTATTAAAAAAAAAGAAAAAAGAAAAAGAATTGAGACACGCAAGAGTGAAAATCTTAAAGGTTCAGACACAAAATAGTTGCCTCTTGCTTCCTGTTAAAAAAAAGGAGGAGGAAAAAAACAGAGGGAAATCAATCACAAGTTTTCTGTGTGCACACTAACAAAAAGGAGAGCCGGCTTTGCTAATACCAATCTTGATTTTGTTAATCTTCTTTATGCCAAAAGAAAACTGGAGAAAATGGAAGCAGAGCCATCAAGCACAGCAACAACAACCAGGATTACGGATTTGAACGAGGACTCGCTGGCTCACTGTGCCACTTACTTGTCCCTTCAGGACCTCTCCAATTTAGCGACGACCTGCAAATCCCTCAAACGCGTTGCTTATTCTGATCCCATCTGGCAACACTGCTTCAGGTTTCAAGAATCCATTTCCCTTTTCTTCTCTTTATTTACAGCTTTTGTGTATTTGAATGAATTTGTACATGCAGGGAGCATTGGCCACGCGAATTGTTACAAACCTCAGGGTTGAGAGAGGCATATCTAAAACGACGTGTTGCGGTTCAGCAATTCAAGTTTGTCGATCCTTTGGTCGCTAACTTGTACATTACAGATGCTAAACCTTTTGATCATATCATTTTGGACAAGAATGATATTACCTTTTCCCAGGTATCTTAACCCATCTACTTTTTTTCTTTTTATTTGGGGGGGGGGGGGGTGTTGTAATTATGAGTGTTACCAACCCTTTCTCTCTCTCTCTTTTTTTTTTTGATGACATTCATTGTGTTGTAACCTTTTCTTGGCTGTTTAGGGCTCCTTGGTACAAATGACAAATATTGATAGCTTTTTAAATGGAAGAGACGGTGTTACAGCGCTGAGTGATCATAATGCAAGAATCACTTGTATGAGGTTAGACTTTCTGATGGGCTTTCTTTTGCCATTTCTAAACTTGTTCCTGGGTACATTTAAGGAGCTGTTTTAAGTATGCTGGGCAGCTAAAAAAAAATACTAGGGAATAGAAGAGAAATTAAAATGAGGAAATCAAGTATCTTTTGGTTGATTTAAGAGAAGATAGAGAAATCGAGTTTTCTTTGTCTGGATATATTGATGGAAAAGAAAAGAAAACAATTTTTTAGAGGATATAATGAGCAAAATTCTTTCAAAGATTTATTTTCTCCTCGTTTCCCTTCCTTTCCTTTGTTTTCTTTACAATTCATAATTTCAGCATCCAAACAAAGGAAGGTGACTTAATTTCCTTTGATTTACTCTCCTTTCCATTCCTTTCCCTCAAAACATAAACAGAGCTAGAATCTGTATTGTTGGGTGGGCTGAAATGTTTCTTTGGACCCGACTGATGCAAGGAATATTAGTGTGTGACAAGGAATTTAGTTTGTGGGTGTAAATAGAGAGGAGTGAGTTTGGATAGTTGGAATGCTTACTTGGAAATTTTATTGTTATGCTATCGTTCATTTTAACATAACTGGAGTTTTGTGCGATTGTTTTTTGAGATATGAAGAATGATATGTGCAGATTGTTTCCCCATAGTGAAACCTCTCTCTTTCGAAGTGAGACACAAAGGAAGGAAAATGTTTTGGTAACCTCAAGTTGCGACCATTCCATTCGTCTCTGGTGGAAGGTACAGATGAATTATTGATGTTGCTAACTTTTCATCAAAGTGAGACTGTTAGATTTGTGGCTCTGTTACCAAATTCTTACTAGGTCATACATCCTTTCAACTGCTCAGAAACTTTAGGACAACATAAATTATCAGTGGTTCCTGTTCTATGTTGGTTTTGTAAGTTTCTATTGACAAACAGAGGGAATGTTTTGTCAATTTTATATGATATTGTTTTATTGGTCTCGTGCTTTTCTGCAGGGTTCTTGCCAACGGTGTTTTAGAGGTCATAACGGTCCTGTTTTGACCTTGTCTGATAAATTGTTAGGCGATGGTAGTGCCAAAGTACTGGCAAGCGGTGGGGAGGATGGTACAGTTCGACTTTGGTCCCTCAGTTCAAGTGGAAAGCGTGGCCAACATGCTTTAAAGGCTACACTTTACGGACATGAGAAGCCTGTTAAATTGATGTCAGTTGCCGGGTATGAGTTGGTTTCTTAATATAGCATCTAATGCTTTCTTACCATGAAAACTAGAAGAAAGTAAAGTTTTAGCCTCTTATTGTTTTTGCTAATGTCTTCAAAGTTGTTAAGTCTTGTTAACTTGCTATTATGAAGATTGGAGGGAGGAAACAAATTTGCAAATCTTTTTCTTTCAGTTTTATTTTTTAGTTCTTCTGATTTCACTGAATCGTGTTGAGGTTGTCATGCCCTTAGAAGAAGAAGCAACTTCTAGTCAGTTAACATATATATATATTTTTAACACTGAAGAAAGGGGATGCATTCTCCTATTTGAATTTAATTTTGATCATTGCTGTATTCATGGTTGATTTTCTCTTGTAAGAAGTGATAGCTTCTGTGAAAATTGACTAGAATGGTTTGAGGTTCTAGTTTTGACCAAATATAACCTTTGGTGGTTTATTTCTCCGTGTCAGTGGTCTTGATTTTATGGCCTGTGCAAGTTTTACTAGCAAAAATTATCAGTTTCATAGCTGAAAAGAAAAGTTGATAGATTACATGGTTTTATGGTGTTGTGCTTTGTTTTGGTGACTGAAAAGGATAACATATGGTTAGTAATGAGTAATCATCCAAAGTTCTTGAAAGCTTTTGGCAAACATTATCTCTATTTATCTGGGTCAGCAATTACTTCATGTGGTGCCTAGCATCTTATTGTGATCTTGAGTGGTAGTTCCTTGAGATTTATCTTCTCCCATAGTGACACTAATCCATATTTCCTTCAGGCACAGAACATCTCTTTTGGCAACCATCTCAAAAGATTCCAAGGTACTCTTTTTTTATCTTTTGAGTGCAACCTTGCTGTAAAGCATACTGATTTTCTGAATTATTATTTGACCTGTCTAGATTGCATAGACAAGTTCTGTTTTTTATTTAGTTGTCCTTTCAAAAAATATGATAGTCCATGTTCAAACTCTACTTTTTTCAGAACTACGAGAGTCATAAGTAAGCTTGAATTTTGCATATATGGACAAGGGGACCTGGTTGAGGAATGTTTGAAACATCAGGGACATAATTGAAAGATCTTTCTTTTGGGATGTAATTGAGAATTGGTTAATAGGTTATGGACAAAATATAGGTTCCCCTAGAAATCGTTTTCTCCCTAAAGCCCTTTAGAACAACATTTTCATGTTTATGCGTAGTGGTCCACTCGAAACTGAAAAATACATTTTTCCAGCCCCAAAATACTTAAGCTTAAGAGTACGCATAAAATTGTTACAAATTACTAGAAGCGTCAGTGTAATGGATGGCAACTGTGTGTGCTAATACTGCCTGTTGATTCTTATTATTGTCGATGGCCTTATGGTTTTCAACTTCTTCACGAGTGAACAAATATAATCTTTCTCACTGAATTCTGTAGTTAGTACCTGTTTCATCTAATGCTTATGGTCAAACTGGTGGGTGCCTCAGGTGAAATGAAGATCTTTTACAAAGGATTTTGTTCTGTTAGGACAAGCAGCTATTTTAATATACTGTAGAATTGTTGAACTTGTGGCAGTTCATTGTTCCAAATTTTTATTTTTGGTGAATCCTGTGGCGTAAAAAATAATCAGGCTTGCCCTGTTTGTTGATGTTCTAGATGCATACTCTGATTAGTGCATGGACTGGTACCTGACATGGATTGCCATGTCACCTAAAACATTATGATGGTTATCCTGGGAAATTTATCATGTTTCAACTTGGTAGAAAATGGTCCAACCCATAATTTACTTAGAATCTTTGATTGTTCTGCTGTTTTGTTTTCTGGATATTGATTGATCATTGATGTCTCTGGTGATCCTAATAGGTTAGGGTTTGGGATACCACAACATCATCTGCTGTTCGTTCGTCATGCTGTGTTGGAATGACTTCTGTGCCTGGCGCACCCGTTGATGTGAAGTGCTGTGAATCATTGTTATATGTTGCTGCTGGTTCCTCTGTCGTAGCAATTGATTTGAGGACAATGCAAAAAGTTATCACCGTTGCTATCTACCAACCAAAACTGTGTTCATTTGCCATTGTGCCTTCAAAGCCCTTGATCTGCACTGGTGGAATTGACAAGTAAGGCATTTTATGGAAAGCAGTCATTTACCTTTTACAAGTTTGTTTATAGGCTGTTGTCATTTTTCAATTAGGTGTCAATGCTCATGACAAACTAAAAAAAATTTATGTGCCGCTTACACCACTGTACTAATTCATTTTTCTTTGGATGGCCATGTTTTCAACTTCCTAATGATCTGTCACTTATGCTGTTTCTTTTGAACCCATTATGAGATGCTTGTTGGCTTCTTTTGTTTTTTTAATGGGTCAGTCCATGCAGTAGACTATAATAAACAAATGCTATCTGGACAGACCAGATTCAGTTTTGGTGGATGGTCAGAGTGTCAACTTCTCTGCACCGTCTCACTTTGCCATATTCCTTGCACCTAATATGTGTGCCATGTTGTGAATTTTTATCTGGGGAAAACTTTTTAATACTGCAGAGCCAAGCTTTGGGATATAAGGATAAACCAGGAGACTCTGAAACCAGAACCAGTAGCTGAGTTAGATGGGCACACCGGTCCAGTGACACTGTTGCACATGGATCCATACAAAATAGTTACAGGGGGGCCTGAGGATTCGTACATTAATGTTTGGGAGACTGACACTGGCGCACAAACAAATTCCTTTATTTGCTGTCCTTCTGATGCTGCAAGTAGCAGCTCTGGCATGGGGTGTTCAGCCATGGCTGTGAATGGGACACGGATTGTGACTGCTAGCTATGGTGAAGAACATGGACTGTTATGCTTCAGGGACTTCTTCAATGCTACCTGTGCTGTTTCAAAACGTGAAGATGTGCTTGCTTCCAAGTTTTGGGATCCACAATCTTATAGCGATGATGATGCATATAGCTAGATAGCTGAGTGGATTTTCTTTCTTAACTCAGCATGAGGTTTTGCTATCAAAATGATTCTCTGATTTGTGCTTAGGTCATTGGTGAGCTTTTCTTGTGAATAGAAGAAATGCAATGGGGTTTGTTTAATGAAGTGATGCAGGACAGCCCGAGGGGCTGTTCCGAATATGACTTTTAGAGGCTGTTTTAGGGCTGCAAGAAGTGGTTTTATGTTGATTTGTGATGGAATATGAGGAAGGATGCAGATGGCCTCTGGGAGTCTAACAAGAGTCATGCCTAAGAGATGCACTGATTTTTGAGTGATTTTCATGTCCTGGGATTTCAGCCACGCCTCCATGAAACAAAACAACGTTGAATTTTAAGTGTGAGTAATCCATTTAATGTAATGCATTGGCACAGATGCCTCCACACGTGATGTCCCTTTCCTGGTCACTCTTTTGAAGCTTAACCCTTTCTTCTCTACTTGTGTTTGAAGGTGATAACTCACTGTACAGTATGGCTGCAATTCACTGGTAGATGAGTAGTACTGGGGCCACTCACTGTCGTGATCTATGATATTATTTTACCAGCATTTGACAATCTACTCTACTTCATGCCCTTTTCCTAGATATTTCTATTTCTGCCATTACATCCCACCTCAGCAGATATTATAGGAGTATTAGGAACCACACTGATGGATCAGTATTTATGGCTTTTTGTTTGATTCTTCAAGATTGCTTTTCAAAAAGCTGTCTTTGAGAGGGTTATAACCTCTTGTTCTTGGACTAAACTAAATGCTGTGCCTGGATGCTTGTAGTCTGGTGAGATATTGAATCCATCATCTTTGGGCTCACAAGATGTTCTTTAATAAATCAGATATATTTTACCTGAAAAGAACATAAATTAAAAGTATTTTATTATGATAGAATAGAGATATTTTGTGATAGGTCAATCTTTTCCTTGCAAGAAAGAAGATAAGCATTTGAGGGGCTATAAAATGAGAAGGAAAAAAAAATATGATTGCGCCAGATTCAATTTTATTCAATTTTTTTTCTCTTTGCTTTAATAATAATAATAATTCTATCTTAAAAGAAAAACCTTTAAATTATTTAAAGGGATAATTGATTTTTCCTTAACAAATTCTAATTTAATTATTAGAAAATCTTTAAATAAATAATTTATTTTTACAAGAAACGGAAATGATTTATTTGCATTTTTATCATGAAAGAATGAGTTAAATTATCAAAACAAGAAGATTAATGATTTCATCTTGAGTTAGAGCTCCACCTTCGAATCTATAGGATTAAAAAGGATCTCATCATCATCTTGAGAGGTGTAACTCAACTGGTCAGATTCTAGATTTGCTCCCTAAAGATCATTAGTTAGAGTTCCACAAACCTTAGAGCTACTGAGACTTAAATGATCGTTAATTTAAGGGTCCGTAAAATTAGTCGAAGTACACGCAAACTGGCCCGGACATCCATGTTAATAATAATAATAAAAAAAAAAGGACCTCATCACATTTATATGTGATATCCATCCTCCTATATCTTCATGTCTTTATTATACTAAGCAACATGAATTTATCATCCAGAAAATCAAACACACTGATAAACACCAAATAAAAGATCAATTATCCACACGAGCACAGTGCAAACTTAATAAGAACTTGCCTTACTAAACTCTTTTGACAGCTCAAACAATCCCAGCCTAGTTGGTAAGTAGAGGCAACAATGGAAGGTGACAATGAATGGGAACAAATCCAATGCCCAACAAATCAATTAAGAGAATGGGAAATGGTTGCTCTTGGAGACAACAAGAACCATCTTCAGGCTGACCCCTGTATCTTCCCTCCAAGCAACCATGAAGGCCTTCAGATCCCACAACCACCACCGGAGTCACAAACTATTCCTGGCCAACCATGTTCAAGTGCTGTATGTAATGTGAAAGCTGAGAAAATAGCCGGGTCTGACTCCATGGCGCCACAAGTGGAGCGCAATAGAATTGGGAAGCTTTTGAGGTCCGGGGGATTTTGGATAGCAAGCAGAGTTCATTATTATGTGATTTACAGAGGTGGGTTTCGCTCAATTGCCTCGCTTACTGTATTGGTAGCAGCAGTTTCGCTATTCTCCAGGTTCCGAAGGTGGAGTAAATGGATCCAGGAAGAGAGAAAGAATCATCTCATCCTTCGTCTCAAAGAGAAAGACCAGGTTCCACTTTCTCCTTGTTTTTTCTTGAATTTCTAAGCATATCGGATGCCTATTTGCATTAGTTTGGAAGCAGCATACCTAACCTAAATCGTGAGGCCCAGTTGCTCGGATTCACTCTTAAGAATAAAGAATAATGCTGGGAACTTGCCACTTTTTTTTGCTGCATGCCATAAGTGGGGAGTGGTGACAGTAAAGAAACCTAGGAATTGGATGCTAGAGTTCATTAGTGAGAAAAGCTAATGTTTAGTTGGAGTGGCTATTTAAGAAACACACACATTTTGGCTATCCTCTAGACAATATTCTTGGCTTTGCAAGCAAAATTCATAGCTAGGTAAGTACTAATAAAGAACACATGGCGCTGTGAAGTTGTGCTTTCCGTACGCATGCTTTCTTACATGATTGATTGCCTTGACATGATTAATATTCTGCAGACTATTAGCCAGCTCTCGCTCCAAATTGCACAAATGAAAGAAATGTTATTGTCGCGTCGCAAGGTTGCAGTCATCCGAGTTGGTTGACTGATCGATCTTACATGAAAGCTGACGGTACGTAGTTCAGGAATTCTCCACAGCTGCTTAAAAAATTATATGAAGAGGAGAAACGAGTACTGATACATGTGCGTGCGTGCTGCTAGAATCATGAATATTGATTTGCTGAGTGGACTAGTTTCAATCAGTTCCTTCAGTTGGATATAAGCAACTATGTACTGTCCAAGCTTGTTTCATCGATCATTTTTAGTTACCTGGGCTCTTATCATCAGCAAACAGTTTCAAATTTCAAGAATGGAAGAGTGTTTATAGGGTCTAATATGTTTTATGATCACTTGTTCGAACTTGTTTTATCCAATACCTATGTATCGTATGCAACCAGGACACCGAAATAAGTAAGTAGCTCACAATTAAACGGCAGAAAATACATAGAACCTCTCCATCGCTGTGCATTCAAGTTCCATCTCCATAGCATTAGCTTCATGTTTAATGTTGTCATGTGTTAAGAAGACCACTACTGCGAGTAATGAACTTGGATGTAGTTATAAAAATCAGACATTTGCAAGCTCAACTAAATGCAAATTCAGTGTTAGTTTGATTTTCTTTGCATCCCAAAACTCTAAATATAAATGCAAATTCAGCATCGGAGTTCTTTTTTCTTATGATAACTGCAGTGTCAGTTTCCTTAAAATCTCTTTGATGAGCCAACTTTTAGAAGGGCAGAAGTTTTGGAGATTCTCTCCTTTTCATCATTTTTTTTCAAATATGTTTAAATAATATATAGAATTTGATATGTACGTTTAAATTTGGTGTTCAAATATTTACTTACAGTTTTGTATGATTATATATATCTTTTAAACCTAGATCAACTTGAAATTTTACATGAAAATACTAGACACGTAAAATTATATTGTGGTAAATTGTCAGGTCGAATGGTGTTTGGAAATAAAAATTATTTCAGATGATCAAAGTTATTAAATGAATATTGTCGAATCTGTTAGATTAAACTTTCGTATACTGTTTGAGACATATATGAAGCTACATGTAGAATTTTTCTGCGATTCAATTTGAGCCGGAAACAAAGCATCTCAAACTTTTCAACCATATATGGTACGCTTAGAGAGAACGAAGTGTTTAAAGTCATGACTTAAATATGCCAAAAATATACGAAAATTTGAGATTCATGTTATATGGAGAAATTTTAGCATAAAGACTTTGTTTTTATTATCATATTTAATTTATTTATTAATAATTATTTTTAATTTGGGTTTATTCTGGCCTATTAGATATTGTTTAGGGGCTTATTTCAAAATTAAACTTATGTTACTTAATTACTAGTTTAGGCCCATTAACTTGTAACCCAAAAGAGATCCATTAATGATAGTTAGAGAAGACTATATTATGTTTTTTTTTTTTTGCTGTAAATTTGGGCAAGTTAAAGAATAAAAGTAAGTTTTTTTTTTGTAAAACAATATTTCTTTATAAGGATAAAGATCATACACTGACTTATCGAAAATTTACCGGCTTCGTGATGTCATTTACATACTTATGATTTTTTGATACAAGGTTATCTTTAGATTCAAGTCCTTTTCCAATGCCATTGGTTCTTAGGTGCATAGTTACCTCTAGGTTAAGGTTCTATCAAATCTGTTTTTCAGCTTTCTAAGTTATTATTTACTTCATTGGAAGTTGGTTAACCATATGATCAAGAAGTCCGCATCAAAAATATATTTATATAATATGAAAGTAACTTCTATATATAAAATAATTTATTATATATACAATTTAATATCTATAATACAAACTCACATTTAACTATATTATAATTTAAAAAAATAAAAGATTGGTTGAATTCATTGCATACTCCCTCATAAATTATTGTTTACTAGAAGAGTGATTTGAATTTTTTTTAGCTATTTATTTTTTTAATTGGGTATTTACACCGCGAAATCTTCTTCATCCTGCTAAAGCACTACTTGCCCAAGAAAGGGCTTATGCGATAGTACTAAAGTAGTCTTTTCAAGAAGAAAGTCACACCACTACTACTATTCTAACAACAACTGATTCTCACCCGGGTCATTTCACTCCGCCTTTAGTCTTAGAACGTGCCAATTTAATGGGCACAGGGGTACTGGACTGACCTCAACAAGAAGAAAGAGTGGCTCAATGAGATTCCAAGCTCATAATTTATTTTGAATAGCTTTCTATAGAATTCTCGAGATATTAAAAAGATGTTTCAACATTACATTAATGTTCTATTTGGAAAGATAAGATTCAGTTTTGTTGGCTAACAAAAATTAAAATTTTGAAGACCAAATTCAACAATAAAACAAACATGTATCCCTTTTTATATTACTAAATTATCGTCATTTTTTCTTAAAAATTTACCTTAAGATTTTTTTTACAATTTTTGTTGGTACTTGTAATTTTTCTATTTTGTGTTTTAGTTTAAAATTTTATTTCTTTACATATTAGTCCCTGGATTCAAGAGAGGAGAGATGGCCATTGAAAAGCATCGAAGGAGAGATAAAATGTTTTTTGGCCATATTCCAACAATGAAAAATGTCATTCTTGATGCCAAAAGGTTCATTTTCTCCTGAGGAGTTCAATAGTGGTGGTATTTTTCTATAAACATGTTGAAAAAAGTAGATCGAGGTTCGTTATTTGTTTTTAAAGTTGGTTGATCTTTGCTTTTTAGAGTGATTTTAGAGTGTTTTGGAGTAAAAAATAAGTTTATCGAGGTTCTTAGGATGTTTTAAGGTATTCTCATGTGAAACAAAACTAAAAATTGGTTTTTAGGGTCAAAACATTTGGACCCTGATTTTTTGACTGCCTTTGTGATGGTCGGAAACTAAAGTTTAAGATGATGCATCATTTGCTATAACAGACAACGAGTCATTTTTTTTTATAAAAAAAAATATGTCGTTCACCCCCAAGTATAAGAAAAATGAAATTAACTCAAGCCTGAGCTTTTGGGTTTCTTGCTAGGCATAACAACGCCTAACCTTTTCTGTTCTTTTTCTTTTTTAATTTTAATTAATACCCTCTTTTTTATGTATTTTTTTGCTTTACATGATTTTTTTATTTAAATTTTAATTAATATTATCTATGTTATTTTTAAATTATTAACCATTCGATTAAATAAAAAATAGATTTCAAAAGATAAGGTTATTAAACCACATAAGGGCTCTAACCCAAGTCATGGGTTGAGCGAATTAGTTTGATTTAACTCGAGTCTATCCAAAATCTCGTTATCCTTGTCATAACCTAGTTTTGGATCTCGAAATTATTCTATAAAAAATACTTTCTATTCAAGAATCTAAAAAAATCAAAAATTTAAAATCCCAAAATATTTTCAAAACAAAAGTTGAGCTACAATAAACCAAGATGTTAGAAGAATAGCTAGATTGGGGTATTTTGACAAGATAGAAAGAAAAAATTAATTTAAAATAAAGTTGAAGATTGAAATCTAATTTAACCAAAATTAGAAGAATTAATAAGTTTAAGGACTCAATTAAACTTCTAATAGGTTTAATTGATTTAATTAAAGATGTAATTTAAGCAAAATTAAGTCTAAAAGTCAGTTTAGGCCTAAAATTAGAACAATTAATTAAGTTTAAGGACTTAATTAAATTTTCAATGGCTTTTGAGGATTCAATCAAGGACTTAATTGAAGAGAAATCAAGTTTGAAAGCCTAATTCAGATCAATTTGCAAATATTAAAAGATTAATGACAAAATTGAAACTTTGAAGGCCAAATTGATGTAATCAGGGGTTCAATTACAAGAAATTTGAAGTTTGAAGGCTAATTGAGGGCCAAATTAAAAAAATTCAAGACTAATGACTTTTCTATAAAAAAACACGCAACATATGAGGCTTTACCAAACCTTTACAGGGACTAGATTGAAGAAAATCAAAGTTTAAGGCTTAATCAGAGACTAAATAGAACAAACTAGAAACTAAATGGTACTTTGTAAAAGGCGCCAAACTTGAAGGATCTCAATTGAGTTTTGGCAAAGGCCTCATTGCATAAAATTAGTCAGTTTTGTCTCAGTCAAGAATATTTGAGCTTAAATTGAAACAACAAAAACCAAATTAAAGTTTTTTCAAATCCCAATTAGAAAACCCTAATTTGGGTTTAAGCAAACAACATGTCACTTAGTTTAAATAAAAAGATTGAGTGACATGTCATTTGTTCCTATTTTATGTCTTCTCCGGTTATGAAAGCTGATTGGAATGTTATCTTCAGGCAAATGAATGTGACATCTCCAACCATCTCAGAGGCTCTAACCACCACCAATAGATAAAGGAGTTTTTTCTTCCACAATGATAGCTATTACCATCAAACATTTACACCCTATTTTGTTTTTCAACAAATTAGACAACATGTCCTTGATCAACCACCTTACATTGATAGATTTGAGCTGATCAATGACCAATCTTCCAAGCAATGAATATGGAGTTTTATACCTCCAAATCGAGTATGATTTGTTTCTAAGGGTAAATATACATCCCCTTTACATGACTCAGGTGCACCAAGAACACGTTTATGCTTAATTTTCACAATGATCTTATCAAAGTTGCACACTCAGTCAATCATGTCCAAGAAAGAGAAATATCTTGATTAACTAAGCTTCGGGGCTACCTTCTCTTGGTTAAATAAAGCCCACAACAACAAAATGAATCAGAACCCATTTTTCTAAGAAGGTTAGGAAAGCATGGATAAGAATCTTCCATAAACAACCTATTTTTTATGCAAAACCATCTTGGTTTTGCAATTATTGGTTTGAATTTGGATATAAAAGAGTAGTTACTTTTTGAGAAAAATGAAAGGGGGTATTGGGAAAGAAAAGGTAGAGAAAAAAATAGAGAAAATACCTAAAGAGTCGAAAAGGGAATCCAAAAATTGATTTAAGAGAGAAACCAAAGGATTAATGTACCAAATCAAAGTAGAATCCAAAATAGTTAAAAGTGGAAAGGAGTTAAAGATAAAAGGGAAAGCAACCAAGAATCTAGAGATGAAATCTATACATTCTTTATAAGGTATACCCTCAAATTTTGATGAGGGAGTGTAGCTTATTGAGCACAACCCCAATTTTCTCATTATGCTTGTTAAATATTGGTATTAAAGGTTCATTATGCATTTTCTTTTTAGTTACTTGTTAATTTTGATGCATTTGATGTTTTATTTGACTTTTTTCAAATGGTTAGTTATGACATGATTTATTAATATATGTGTGTATGTGTTTGTTTGAAGCTTGGTTGCATGATTAATTATGTTCATTGAAGTGTTAAATGTTAGTATAGAGTATTGTTTTACATGTTTTGGTGTTAACATGATCATTTTTTAAGTTATGACAATGTGTTTTAAGTTTTGAAGTTCTTATGGTTTAAGTTGTTTTAAGATAGCCTGTTAGGTTTGTTAAAGTTGTGTGCATGTTGTTTAAGCATCAACACATTGAATTTATTCAATAGAACATTGTTTTTTTTACCCAAGAAAATGTTATTTTTGCCCATTGTTTTACTTGACCTTGCTTACTATTTTTGCTATTTATTTTTTTTTCTTGTTAGTTTTGATGATTCAAGCAGGTTGTATTAAGAATACTTAAGCTTTGTTTGCTAGGTTTAATTGCTATTTTGGGTTATATTGTATTTTTTATGAGCTTAAGTTATGTTGTTGGGTTTCTGGGTTTACAAACTTTTCTGGGTTGATGTTCTTGCCATGAAATTTGCCTTAGGTCTTTGATTTTGGTATCATTTTAGTCGATTGTTGGTTCTTATATATGCATGCATACTTGTTGGTCTTTAATCTAAGGTTTTCAAGGCTTAAAAACATTATTTTTATGGCTTTTAATCTTTATTTCTGTCTTTTTAATTTTTTGCATAAAATCAAATAAGCATGGTTTTTGTTGGATTATTGTGATGATCTAGCTCCAAAATCTGGTTTGAATGATGTTTGTGTGTGATTTCATGACTTTATTTTGTGCAATTTGGTCTCATATTAGATTTACGTTTTCCAAGTTCATTTCTCATTGTTCTTCGTATTCTTTATCAAATTCAAGCAAAAAAAAAAACCATTTGATCTTTAGTGCTTCTTTTTTGTTTCTGGACCTTGTTTGTGTGCTTGGACCTTTGTGCTAGGAAGCCCAACGCACGTGGCTGGGTTGAGCCCAACCCATCTTTTTAATATGGTAGTGTTTGAGGAGTTTGATTTTTATCAAAGAAAAAATGCATTTTTTTTCTTAAGACGTGTCTACCAAACACGACTTTAAGAAAAAAATTTAGCCTCTAATTTTTAGTTAAGGGCGTGTTTGACAAACATGCCCTACTGAATTTTTAGCAATGTTTATTTTTTTATTTTTTTACTTTTGCCAAACAGACCTCAAATAATTCCTAAATTTTTTTGAAAAAAATCAAAGATCGTTTTAAAATTATTTTTAGATCCATCGCATGTTCTCCAATCATTTTATTTAATATTTGGGTTGTAAACTTATACTGTAAGATACTGACCCAATATTAAATATACTAGTTTTTCTTCATAAATTTCAGAAAATTACAAAAAACAAACCAAAAACTTATTCAAAGAAAAATAAAAAAAATACATGTTTTTATCTATGTGCTTATGGTCAAGTCTCTCAAAAAATAAAAAATAAAATCATATTTTCATAAATAATAATAAAAAATACAAGTCATGATTTAGTATATATGAATACTGAAATTCAAGAAAATTATTTTTGTTAATATCTTTGCATGCTTTTTTTTAAAAAATTTACTAACATGTTTATGAAGTCCATGAGAACTTGGCTTCCATTTTAAAAATAAAAAAAAAACTTATTTTGTTTGTTTGAATATTAAAGATTACAAACTTACACGCAAGACGTATTCCTGATGTTAAAAGAAAAATGTAAAAAAAATATATTTTGACATTAGAATAATTAAGTTTTAACCTTATAAGATAAAGATCTTCTTACCGATGATGGCTTTTCTTAAACTTTACACAGACCAACATGTTAGAAAATACAACAATACATTAGTTTATATCAAACAAACAAATAATGCAGGTTACCCTTGGTAAGGTGTACTAGGGTGATGTGTCTTCCCTATACACAACTAGTCCTTTTATCCAGACTTTGAGACCAATTAAAGTTCATAGTAACTAAGATATTAGGTGGCGACTCTAATTTATTTTTTTAATAAGAAACAAGAATTCCTTATTCTTTTCACCTATTATCTCGAAGATCCCGGTCTGGGAGGATGATCTCCATTACATCGTACACGTGTGACAATCCTAATATTTTTTTAAATCAAATAAAACTTTAGATCTGTGTTATTTTTAATTTTTCTTTTAAAGGTAAACTGAGTTTTGGCCAGGGCTACTGAGTTAATTGGGTCACAACTAAAGACCCATGTTGACCTAAAACTATATATATATATATATAAAACATGGGTGTCTAGAATTTTTTTTTAATCAAACCGGATTTTACCATGGTTGATTGGGTCACAATAAGACTTGAAGATTGTCTTGGTCTAAGGCCTAGGTCACGAGTTAAGGGAGTTAATTTAGGTTAATCTAAGCTTTGACTTAATAAAAACCATGAAATGATATCGTTTTAATTAAAAAAAACCGGATTTTTTCTTAGATTCCAAGTAAATGAGTCACTGAGTTAATCTATTAGGTGAGAACGAGTCTTCTAATACTAGCTCAAACTGCTATTTTCATTGCAAAACACATACATTATATTAAGAAATAAATAA
>Ga0325410_1002983_pt1 | contig 19005 bp, 7 predicted proteins | sample PopdelMetagenome_16_FD_206182 | JGI IMG/M metagenome (GOLD analysis project Ga0325410, IMG submission 206182) | Populus deltoides microbial communities from Bellville, Georgia, United States - Xylem-PdIQD-R3 | ecosystem: Host-associated > Plants > Phyllosphere > Stem > Wood/Secondary xylem... | reverse complement strand
AACAAGCTAAAAGGCAGTCAAGTTTTCATGTTTTATGGTGGTCTTCGACTTGACAAAAAACCATACATCAAAACGCATTTCCCTCCTCCTCCCCAACCGCAAGTACTAATTGCTAAAATCATCGCGCAGCCAATAAAATGAAGACAACTAGAGTAGTACTTAGAACCAAACCAAGCCAACCACAACACTATCAGTTCAATAATCACCAAGCATCCATTACTATGCACAGACCGGGGCTAAAGTGGAACCAAGGGAAACAATCATGTAAGTGAACTGGAAGAAGAGCATAGTTGCCGGTGTTCATGTATTTTGCTTTGGCTATGGTCTTTTCAATAAACTTTTTATGATTATCCAAAAATAGCATAGTTGCCAGTGTTCATGTAAGATGTTCAGCAACAGAACAAAGAGCCAGTCACTTGGCACATATCAGATATTTGATATTTTTTTCTCGGAATGTAATGATTTGAAGGAATGAAGGGGATAATGCAGAATCATATTGCGCAGGATACATTGTTGCGGCTAAGCATGAAGATGAGAATATTTACTCATCAGTTGTCTTAGCTGCGGAGAGCGCACCTGCAGAATACCCTTGTCAGGTTAGTGAGCAGGTATTACTGAAGCCACTTGGACTATCAGAAGAAGCATTTGATAAACAGAGGAATCAATAAGAAAGGAAGTCTTAAGAAAGGAAGCATTAAATGCTTATGGTTGAGGCTAATAATTCATTAAAATTAAATTAAAGGCAGACAAAGAGATTCAGAGAAAGAGAAATACAATCTAACATTATATCCCCCTACCAAAACTCGACAAAGGGACTCAGGACATCCTTGGCATTAGGATTCTCCCACTCCACCACTGACTCCCACCATTATTTTGGTTTAATTTTCGTTCTTCTAAGAGAAGTGGGAGGAGATGGTTGCCCTCTCTATGCATGAGACCAAGTGAATCACAAGCCTGAAAAACACCGACGATAGTCCTTATCAACTTAGCAGCCTCTCTATCACCATAAGCAGAACAGAGGGCATAACTGAAACAGCGCAAGAGTGATTCAGAATATGCTTTCTTTCCTACCCTTATTCATTCATAAATGAGAGGCTTGTCATCCTTCATCATCCTCCTACATCACCAAGTAATTAAAGGCCATAAACTTTGAAACCAATCAAACTCTCAAAATTAATTAACTTCGATTTTTTGCGGGTTCACTCAAAAATACTATCCATCAAGCATATCTGGAATATTCATACAAATCAATCAGAATTAAAGCCAATAATTCAAAACTAAAACATATATAATGCTTACCAAGCCATAAGGGATCTACCTTAATGATGTCCCGCAACCATGCAAGGCCATGAAGGACATCCTTAGCATCAGGATGCTCCCACTCCACTACTGACTCGCACCATTCTTTTGCTTCCTCGTGGATCAAACTTAATGCAGACAATAAGGCTTGAATAAGGAAGAGAATTGGTTATAAGTAGACAGAAAGATTCAGAGAGACAGAAAGAGGTTATGTACCCAGATATCCCACAACAATTAAAAGGAATCATTCCAAATCCACCATAATCATCGATCTCAGAAGAATGTCAAGCAATCAAACTCTTATTTTATTTAAAAAATGTTTTAATTGCCTTTATTTTCAATACAAAAAACTTTCTATTAATAAAAAAAATTGTTTTGGTAAAAAATTCATGTATTAGAAAAAAATAATTCGTTTAACTTAAAAATTTAAATCATATCCTTCTCTAGAAATATATATTTTAATTGTAAAAGATTTTCAAAACTATCTCATTACGTGTAACTAAATTAAAGGCATATTGAGAGAATGAGAGACAGAGGAATTAAAAAAAGGGTGCGTACCTGTAATTCAATATTATATATTATATTATATTAAAGGCAGAGAGCAGAGTTCGTCTCCTACAAAAACTTTACGAAGGGATGAAGGACGTTCTTAGCATTAGGATGATCCCACTCCACTACATATTCCCACCATTCTCTTGGATATATAAATATATTTTGAAGAGAAGGGAGAGCAGATGGCTGATCATTTTCAAGCAACGGAAGACAAATTGGCATCCTCTTCAGCTTCTGACAATTTGCTATCCAAATATGTTGGAGAGAATCACATACCAGTTTTGCACTACAAATGCTTTTCAGTTCTGGTAATCCCCTCAATTCCAGATTTCTTAACTTTGGGAGTTTGAATTCACTGCTACTACTGCTGCTTTCTTCAACCATAACCGCTTCTTCATCTGATCTTGTCCCTACTATCTCCTCCATCTTCTCACAATAAAAGACTCTAATCACTTTCAAGTTTACGAGGTATGGTAGCAAGAGAATAGGGAACAACTTCTTCATACTTCTACATCCATAGCAATTAAACTCTTTAAGACCAGAAAATATACCATTATAAGATGGCAATGGTAAGGGAGCAGAGTAGAACCAAGAAGATGAAACCAAGCTCTCGATGCTATTGCTATCCCATATCTTGATAACCTCTAGATCAGTTGCATACTTTATTAGAGAGGAAACATCACATGAACATTTATAAATAACCAGTTCTTGAATGTCATTTGGGAACATGACCTGAAAATCTCCATCCCTATTGATACTCAAATTACACAAGGCAACTGTTTTACTTGTGTGATAATCATCCATCATTCTACTATAATCATTTTCATCCAGCAGTCCCACAAAGATTTGGTATGTGCTTAGTGATTGGGTCTTATCCCGAGAATTGAGATACTCCACAAAGTTAGATTGACCTTCAAAATGGCATACCAAAGTTTCCAACTCCCTCAAGCGCATCCTACTTCCTTTCCTTTGACTATTATCGGACAAGTAAGAAACGCATCCTCTAATACAAAGACTTGTAGGTGAGAGAGTTTATGTAATATACTATTGTTGCTAAGATTTGAATTTGAAAACGGCAGAATTGAGTCTTGGACTGTCATGAAAATTTTAGATCCATGTTTTAACTTTCCATCCATATAAAGTAGATCTAAATTCGAGTTCTACAACTCCAGTTATGATCCAATAACCAAATGGTGTTACAGTTTAGAATTGAACCAGCATCTTTTCTCTTAGCCTAGTTTTTTTTTTGTCTCTTCACTCTCAATAGTTAATCACATCAATCAATCATTTGAATTGTGAGATATACTTGCATTTAAAATAAGCATTAACCATAAATTAAATATATATTATATTATTAAACTTGTTATTATAAAACATGTTTTAGTTAGGAAATTAATGATACTTTAAGTGCAATATAATGATATAAAACCTTAATGAAAATGCACTTTTAAATACTAATTAATAAACTGAACAAAACCTAATTTATTGATGTGTTTGCATGTTTTAATCTTACATAATTTTGGATAGGATTTCGTATAGAGAAGGTATTATCAAAATTTTGTTAAATACATATAGATACACTAATACAAAAACCCATAAACCGTGTGTTGATAATTGAATTGAATATACTTTATTATTTATTTTCTTGTTTTTTATATTTTAGTTATATTGTTTAGGTTTTGATCATGAAAATACACATACTGCACACGTTATCGATGGAAGCCCGTTGAATGCATGCCACAAAGCTAGCATTTCATTTGGTAGAGAACCTTTTTCTAGCAAGCTTACAACATAATGGAAGCCTTATTATAACATGTAAAAAAAAATCTCGACAGTAACATTAATGAATTGATTAAGTTTTTATTAATTAATTGACTTTCAGGTTTACACATATGAAATATACCCGCCTGATAATATTAATGATAAAATTGTTGTTGTTTTAATAGAGTCATCTTCAAAAACATTCTAAATAAATGTCTATGGTTGAGACTTGAAGGGAAAGTTTAAGGTTAATAAATAAATAATCTTATATTTTATTTAATATATATATTTTTAAAATTTAGAAACTAATCATTTTACAAAAATGATTATATGTAACATTTTTGGTGGGACAAGACAAACTCTAGGGTGGCCAGACGACTCTATAAAAACTCCGTAAGTTTTAATGTGTCAAAGTATTTTTTATTTGTAAAATTATAATCTTTTTCTTTTTATAATTTTTTTGTTTGATGAATTTATAAAATAAGTTACGCGATTATTAGTATAATGCCCATATTTATGCAAGGACAATGGCCGAGTCGAATGTCTTTGTTGTTTGGAAGAATTTTAAACCTCTCTACATCACAAGGAGTAATTAGAAGACAAATCTAAAATTTGTGATGTAGATGGTTTTGGGAGGCAATCATAGTTCGGGTTCGAGAATAGAAACAAGAAGACACATGGTTTCATAAGCAAGCATACTATTAAATCACTTCCTTTTATTAACCATGCAAAGTGCCTATTAAGTTCTTAATTTATTTTGAAGTATTTTTCTTCAAATATTGTTAGTGGTTATTTATGACAATGTTTGACTAACGATTTATTTTGCAGGCTAGACAACTTAGGCTCAAGCTAACTCTAATGAAATTATATGCAAAAACACATTTATGAAAAGAGGATAAGAAAAAAGGGGTGTTATAGTTTGTGGATAGCCGAGCCTATACATTTGTTATAAGTAAACTTTGAAAGCTTTTGAATATTTTTTGGATTATGTTTTTTTTGGTTGACAACTTTAACTTGTATTTTTAGAAAATAAATAACTTTGACATGCATGTCAAACATGGAGAGGACTTTTCAACCCATCTAGAATAAGATCTGGAGTTGTGGTTATAGGCTAAAGGTATTGGTGGACCCGATAGAAATCGGATTTACAATATCTCTAGCTATAACTATAACCCGAGATATAAAAATAAGTTGTAGTTTCTCAACTATAAACACTTTCACAATTAGGCTCAAGGTAGCCATCATCGGTCGTTCAATAGCTGGTTCAAGAAAACGTTGATGTTGTAAAAGTTGATGTTCAAGAAAAAGCAATAGTAACAGATGATGATGTTCCTATCAACTTATTATCCTCCCACTCATCGACCTTGGGAAACTTTTCTCCATCTCCACCTCCACCTCCAACTCCACATTTTTTTTTAATAAATTAAGATATTTGTAATTCATTTTATGGTTAAGTTAATTGTCATAACTTAATTTTCAAAAAAAAAAACAAAAAATTGAATGAATAAAAAAGAATAATTTGTGAATTGAGTTAAGAAAACACAAATAAATTGAGTCAATTTGGTAAAAAAAATATGAAAGAATTAATAAGTTTGGGGACTTAATTAAACTTTGATTTAATTAATTAATGTAATCAAGGGCTTAAATGAAGAAATACAAAAGTATGGGGTTGAAATTAAAAGCAATTAAAGACTAAGGACCAAAGTGAATAGACGGTGATACTATAAAGGGGTTACTTGATTTTTTCAAGGATAATTTTGAAAGAATTAAAAGTTAAAAAGTCAATTAAGGACTGAATTGATTAGATTGCAACCAAGGACTATTTTTGAAATAGCATCAAAATTCAGGGGTTCAATTGCAATTTGATATAGGGGTAAAATTTTAAAAACAAAAAGGATTTTTCATGAACAAGGACCCAATTGCCAAATGCCAGAAGTTCAGGGGGGGCAAATTGAAAGTAACCATTTCATTTAAAATGGCGCCGTTTTCAAAACACACTGTTCATCTCTTCATCCTGAAGACCAGATCAACAGGTAACACAATAAAAAAATCATAGACCACGCTGCCAATATCTCCACCCACACGATGAATCTCCAAATGAAAGTGGGTCGCAGAGGTTTTTGTTCCCATCGTGTAGGTTGCCTTTGATTATGATTCCTGGGGACAAGTTGAGAAAGGAACAGAAAAGGAAGAACACAAAGGAACAAAAAAAGAAAAACCCAGGAACTAAAGAAGGGAAAGGGGGGAAGACAGAAAATGGACGCGAACACAGGGGGACTCAAACCAGGAACACAAGAAAACAAAACAAAGAAGGAATCATAGAAGAACGAAGACTCTGGACAAACACAAAGGAAAACACGAACGAACAACACTGGGGTGAAGACCAGAGAAAGGCCACAAGAAGAAAAAGAATAGACCAGAAGAAAACGAAAACCAGAGGATACCAAGACACAGAGGAACAAAATAGAAGAATAGAAAACAGAGGAAAAAAGGAAAGAACGAGCAGAGACAGACGAAAAAGCCAGAGAACAAGAAAGAAAAAGGCTAGAAGAATGGAAAACAAGAAGAGACTAGCCGACCAGTCCTTCATCGTCTTCGTCCAGCTACCAGGAAAGCTTTCCTGCTCTGCAACAATTCACAGGCACTCGCACGGTGACATGCATGCATGATTTAATTCACGCGTGCCTGTTTCCATCTTCAACGCCCAGTTGGATCCAGCCCAAAAAAACAGAAGATAGCTGAGATTAGTCTGGGCCTGGGCCTCAGGCCCAACCAGTCCAATTTATTTTGGGCTAGGGATGTGTTTGGCAAAACACTCTTATGCCTTATCTTTTTATTTTTTTCTTTTTTTTATTTTGATATCTAGCCAAACAGGTCTTTTCATATATCACAAAATTCCAAAATATTTCGTGGATCTTTTTGAATTTGTTTGTAGGTCCCTCGTGTTTTTTTTAGATATTTCACTGTATAATTGATCTGTGAATTTTTACTGTGAAATAAAAATTCGGTATATGATATATATTTTTAAAAAAACAAAACAATATGTTTGCATTTATTTAAATTCATTTTATTGGTTTATTCATTAACGTTAGAGTCAGGAATGTCTTATGTTTTTTAAGCTACAAAATATTTATCAACACTAGAGTTGGAAATATTCGTATTTGAACATACACTGATGCCAGAGTCAGGAATATTACAAGCAAGTCATCATAAACCAACAAACTCTTAGCAATTTAAGACAAAACTAGCAATATAACCTATCTCGGGTAGAACGCTCAAAGGGTGATAATATCTTTCCTTTTGCGTAACCAGTCTCATATCATAGAATCTATGTTGACTAGTTAGGGTTCCTAGTGACCATAATACTAGGTAACGACTCATTAAACAAGACATTTTCTCTCAAAGACGAAGATGCCGGAAATATGTTCTTTACACAAATGATTTGAATTTTTAAAGGTCGTCGCGATGTTGGGTGCGAAAGAATGACGACTTTATAGGGGACTTTAAAGACCAAGCTTTGTTTTTTGTCTTATTATTGCTATCTTGTTTGTTGTGCTTATTTGTTTATTTTTCATGTCTTTACTGCTTTACCATGTTTATATTGTCATGCATCACTTTAAGAGCATACACCTTAAAATTTAGGATAGATGGGGAACTAACGGTACCCTAATGACTTTAGCTTGGGTAAGACTCATGAAACCATCCAACTCTCGCTTGATTGCTTACTCAATAGTGGTTGATATGCCAATCTGATATTACTTAGGGCCTCTATCTTCACGCTTCTTGTAAGCCTCATATCGACCTTTCGAGGACGATCACTAAGCATGTGATAGACCCTTTAAGACTATATAATGACCTACCCCTTGATGCACTTAAACAACTATAATCTACCTGTTAGGTTGTACCCTGTGTAATCTCGCTATGGCAAGCCCAACATGTGACATCTTAAATTCCAAGACCATTGGGTGGCAAATGATCGTCATATAAAATACAAGAGTCTGAGTTGTTACAGTTGACAAGATGGAACTAACTTGAATTAAAAGCCAAAAGGTTATCAAAAACTCAAACTTAGACAAGATTGAGCAAGGATCCTCTCATTGGCATGATAATGACATCAAGTTCCTAAAATCCATGAATAATGATTGTTGTCACCCCAAGAAAGGCAAGTCAACATTAAAATTATTGATAGCATTATCACTTATGCATGATTGCATAATTTTCATTTAGCAGGTTGAAATATAGGTTTCTTATTAAAACATACCTATAACACTATAAATTATATTTTGGGACCTCAGCTAATAGTTTCAGCTATTGGGTTGAATTGGTTATTTGATATGGTATTGGAGCATTGATGACCAAGCAGTCACGAGTTCGAATCTCATCATCCCCATTTATTTGATAAAAATTAAGCATAAGATAGTGTGGGTATGTGCAAGTTTCAAGCTCAAGGAGCTTTCACTTGAGAGAGTGTGTTAGAGAATAATATAAATCATATCTTGGGACCTCACCTAACAGTTTAAGCTATTGAGTTGAAGCGGAAAAGACAAATGGAAAACGAAGAAAGAGCCTAGTTGGAAGCCTAACACCAAAAAAGGGTAGAAAGTCTTAAAGAAAAAGTCGTAAGGCTTACTAAGCTATTCAAACATACAATATTTATAGGTTAGCTTAAATCATGTCTGTAACTCCCTTCAATCCATAGAATCCGGGGGCAAATGAGATGTCTTTTGGATCTCATTAGGTTATGTATTCTCAATTTACTCAACTAGTGTATCTCATAAGAATGTCATCTAGCATTCACTTTAAGGAATCTTAAAAGGATAAGATGGTAAGAGAAGATGGCATAGAAAAATTGGCTCCCCTAGAGTAAAGGACGAGGGCAGTTGAAACACGTGAAAACCAAGGCATAAAAATTACATTACATGGCTTGTAGAATATTACAGAGGTTAAAACTTCATGAACTTTACGTGTTCCGAATCATTTTACTGAAGGGAAAGTGCTGGGACATATGAGCAGATCATGGACGCAATCTACTACAGACTCCTATAAGCCAGGAACACAATTATCTCTAAATGTAACGGGAGAATAATCACAATTAAAAGCTTTCCTTTATACATATTGTATTGTGTGTGTTCGCGTTACAAATAACAATGAAGTCAGAATTCTACTAAAATCATCCTCTCCTATTCGGCTCTCTTTAAAACGCCTATCTTCCTCTGCCTCTATTTTTTTTTCTTTAGCCACAACTTGATCTAATTTTTTATGTTTGCTACGTAAGTCACTTGATATAGAATGGCGAACGATATTTAAGTGAGTTGTTGTGTGCTGCATGTAAGCATGGAAAACAGCAGACAAATATCTGTGGTTTCCTGTTATTAAGAGATTGTTTTATGCCACTCTTTTCCTCCATTTTCTATAGATAGAACTACTGCGCGATCCACAATAAGAGAAGCTTTATGGGAGAAAGGAGTAAAAGGTCAGGCTTTCGACCTTTAGCCTTCTAAAAGTGAATGGATGGGGTTCCTCGAAAGAAAGAAGCTTTTGAGTCAGGGAAATGGTGGAATAGGACAAAAATCAAGGAGCGACAACAGAAAACTCTATGGAAGAGGGGGAAACACCTCCAGATTTGCAAATTTAAAAGCCGGCTTCTTCTGAAAGCAGGTGTTTATGATTCCTGATCTACTTGACACATATCAGATATTTGGTATTTTTCTCAGAATGAAGATAATGATTTTCGGGCAATGAAAAGGATAATACAAAAGTATATTCTGCAGAGTACATTGTTGCAGTTGAGCATGAAGCTGAAAAAATTGACTCATCAATTGTGTTAGCTGCGGAGAGCGCACCTGCAGAATATCCTTGTCAGGTTTGTGACCAGGTATTACTGCAGTCAAGACAAAAACAAGGTTTCGAAACAAACATCAAGACAAAAGAAAGAACACAGTGAATGAACACACGAAATCCATGATGAAAATAAAAATGTATTCTTTCTGTAACACCAAAACAAGCATACAAGGTACCATACATGGCATGGCTTGTAGAATATCAGAGAGAGCTCAAAATCCGAGGCTTTAAGAGGAGCATCCTCCTCAACGTACACGATGAAACAATTAAGTTGTCAGGCTTAAGATATCTATGCAAGAGACCAAGTGAATCACAAGCCTCAAAAACACCAACGATAGTCCTTATCAACTTAGCAGCCTCTCTATCACTAAAAGCAGAACAGAGGACATAACTGAAACAGCGAAGAGTGATTCAGAGTATGCTTTCTTTCCTACCCTTATTCATTCATAAATAAGAGGCTTGTCATCCGTCACCATCCTCCTAAAAAAAGATCACCAAGTAATTAAAAGCCATAAACTTTGAAACCAATCAAGTTTTAAAAATTAATTAACTTTCATTATTCTGTGGGTTCACTCAAAAATACTATCCATCAAGCATATCTGAAATATTCATACAAATCAATCAGAATTAAAGCCAATTATTCAAAACTAAAACATATATAATGCTTACCAAGCCCCAAGGGGTCTACCTTAATGGTGTCCCCCAACCATGCAAGGCCATGAAGGACATCCTTGGCATCAGGATGCTCCCACTCCACTACTGACTCACGCCATTCTTTTGCTTCCTTGTGGATCAAACTTAATGCAGACAACAAGGCTTGAATCAGGAAGAGAATTGGTTATAAGTAGACAGAAAGATTCAGAGAGACAGAGAGAGGCTATGTACCCAGATATCCCACAGCAATAATAAATTTGTTACTCAATTCAAAAGCATTATATGAAATTGTCTGACATGAGACTAGAGAAATTAGGATTACTGGAGAATCCACCGCTTCTTGTGCCAGGGGGCCTCCATACCCGAAGCTATCCAGGGTGTGGATCCCCTTATCTTCCCCACATGCATCATCTCTCCTTGAAATGCCTAAACAACAAACATTCTGCAGGCCAAGGGAACTATCTTCCATATTAACCAGCTGAGCTGAAACAAAAAAAAATACCAAACCTACTCACAGGTCTGCCAGAAGGAATCATTCCAAATCCATCATAACCATCGATCTCGAAAGAATGTCAAGCAATCAAGCTCTTTGCAGTTGATGGCACAGAATCGAAAAGAGACAATATGCTTTCATCCAAATCTTTATTAAATAAGCGGTTTGTAATCCTTCAACGGCTGTCAAATTATCTACAAAAATATTATCAAATTATTAAAAAGGCATAAACTTTAAAGCTAATCAAATTATCATTTAAAATCCGGTCTTTAAAAAGACAAGAGTTATTCAATCTCACATAAACATAGAAGACAAATTAAGAATTTTCCTATAAATAATAAATAAAAAGAGGAATAAAAAAGAAATTTTAGATAATATTTAATTAGTTTCTCGAAATTAAAGGGTCAAATATAAAACGTGTTACGATTGGGGACGGTAAAATAAAATCATTAGGTGAATCAAACTTGGAGAAAGCAAGGGGCCCAACAACTAATCATTCTCTTTCAAGGTGAATCATTAGGTGTTGTGTGATAGTTTTTTTTTTTTTTTGGGAATATATTAATATAATATTTTTTTTATTTTTAAAATTTATTTTTAATATTACTGTAACAAAACAATATAAAATTATAAAAATTATTATCAAAAAATTATTTTTAAAAAAAATACTATTTTAAACACAATTTTAAACGCAACCATTAAATATGTTAGAATAAAAATGTCTATTTTTTTTAGTTTAATGTGGGTGTTCGTGTCAGTTTGCGCGTACCTCAACTAATTCCACGGGCCCTAAAGTTAATGACCATGTAATGCACCTCGACTAATTCCACGAGCCCTGAAGTTAATGATCATGTAAGCCTCTAGTGGCCATCATATAAGCAATCACAGGGCTTGAATCTGAAATTACAGAAAGAGCAAATTTTTTAATTTTAAGTTTTTACCATTGGATTACCATTGAGGCTAATAATTAAATTAAATTAAATTAAATTAAGATTGGGAGAGAAAGAGAGGAATTACCTGTAATTAATTCAATATTATATTATATTGAAGGCGGAGTTGTCTCCTGCCACAACGATACAAAGGGACGAAGGACATCTTTAGCATTAGGATGCTCCCACTCCACTACTGACTCCCACCATTCTTTTGGTTTTATATGCATTCTTCTAAGAGAAGGGGGAGGAGATGGCTGGCCATTTTCAAGCAACGGAAGACAAATTGGAATCCTCTTTAGCTTCTCACATCCTTCAACTTTAATCACTTGGAGAGAATCGCAAATTAGTTTTGCACTACAAATTCTTTTCAGTTCTGGTAAATCTTCCAATTCCAGTTCACTTAACTTTGCGAGTTTGAATTCGGTGATGTTGCTACTGCTTTCTTCACCCATAACCCCTTGTTCATCTGATCTTGTTCCATCAATTATCTCCACCATCTTCTGACATCCTGCAACTGTAATCCATTCTAGGTTTACGAGGCAAATCCAAGAAGATGGAACCAAGATTTCCATGCTATTGCAATTCCTTACTTCAATCACTTGGAGAGAATCGCAAATCAGTTTTACACTACAAATTCTTTTCAGTTCTGGTAAATTTTCCAATTCTAGATATCTTAACTTTGGGAGTTTGAATTCGGTGCTGTTGCTGCTGCTTTCTTCACCTATAACCCCTTCTTCATCTGATCTTTTTCCACCAATTATCTCCTCCATCTTCTCACATTCTGCAACTGTAATCCTTTTTAGGTTTACAAGGGAAATCCAAGAAGATGGAACCAAGCTTTCCATGCTATTGCAATTCCGTACTTCAATTTGTTGGAGAGAATCGCAAATAAGTTTTGCACTACCAATTCTTTTCAGTTCTGGTAAATCAATCAATTTCAGTTCTCTTAACTTTGGGAGTTTGAATAAGGTGTTGTTGCTGCTGCTTTCTTCATATGATCTTGTTCTACCTATTATCTCCTCTATTTTCTCACAATACATAATTCTAATCACTTCCAGGTTTACAAGGTTTGGCAGCAAAACAAGAGGGAACAACTTCTTCATACTACTACATCCAGAGCAAATGAGCTTTTTAAGAGTAGAAAATACACCAGTATAAGATGGCAATGGTGTTGGAGAAGGGCAGAACCAAGAAGATGAAATCAAGCTCTCCATGCTATTGCAATCCTTAATATGGATGACCTCCAGTTCAATTGAATGCTCTATTAGAGAGGAAACATCACATGAACATTTAAAAATAAACAGTTCTTGAATGTCATTTGGGAACATGACTTGAAAATCTCCATTGTTACACAAATTAAACAACCAAACTGTTTTCCTTGTGCCATAACCAAAATCATCTATTTCACTATCACTATCCCATAGTCCTACAAAAATACGGTATGTACTTAGTGATCGGGTCTTATCCCGAGAATTGAGATACTCCACAAAGTCAGATTGACCTTCAAAATGGCATTCCAAACATTCTAACTCCCTCAAGCTTCCTAATTCCTTTCCTTTAACTGTAACAGTGTCATCATCAATCTCCTCTAATATGAAAACTTGCAGGTGAGAGAGTTTTGGTAATATCCCACTAGGAAACTCCTTTTCACCACATCCATTCATCCTCAGATATCTCAGGTTGGATAGACATTCCATGCCTTGAGGCATCTTTTTAAGTGCCCTAGTACCAGAGAGATCTAACCTCTTTAGCGCTCCGAGCTTTTCTAATGATGATACATGCCTTAAATTTATGCATTGTTGAAGCAAAAATGCAGTGAGACTCACCAATTCAGAGACAGAATCAGGCAATTCCATGATGTTTGTACGAGACAGGTCAAGAACCTTGAGCCCATGCAATTGTGTGAAAAAAGAATCTGCAATAAATTGCAACCCTTCAATATCACATAGCAATAGAGTTGACAGATTGGGACATCTTGGTGAATGACTAGAAGGAATTTCCTTGAAATAACAACCTGTCAGATTGACTCTCACTAGATCCTCTTTCCACATATCCACATCTGGCAATCCTCCATGAAAATACCCAACCATGACTGAAAAGTTCTTTTGGAGTATTTGGTGGGCCATGTCCCTAATCAAGTCATGCATCTTGTCAAATCTACAATCATCATAATAATAATCATCATCACCAGCTCTTTCCAATAAACAGACTTTTTCAAGTTTATCAAGCATCGTGTGACCCTCGTCATATGCTGCTTGCCTGCTCCTCATTTCCTCAATTATTCCTTCATCGATCAAATAACCTATCAGCTCCTCCCTTTTAATCCTATGATCTTCAGGATACAATGCACAGTATAAGAGACATTGTTGTAATGCTAAATCATTTAACTGATCATAACTAAACCTCAATAACCGGAATACCTCATCTTCCATTTCTCTATATATTGATTCTTTCAATTTCTTCATTGTATTCCTCCACTCATATAGCTCATCCACTCCCCTCATGCTTCCTGCCATTGTAATAATTCCCAATGGTAAACCAGCACATTCCCGTACAACATCCACAGCAATTCGTTCCACTTCTGGAGAAAATACTATGTCATGTCCAAGTGTCTCAGTAAACAAAGTCCATGCTTCTCTCTCCGAAATAGGCTGCACTTTGATTGTGTGTTGGGTTTTCATCTGTTGACAAACCTTTTCTGATCGAGTTGTAAGAATAAGCTTGCATCCCTCAACTTCATCAGGAACTCCCAGCTTTTGTAAGTCAAAAGCCTTCCACAAATCATCTAAAATCAGAACCCATTTCTGTTTCTTCATTAATTCTTTTTTCAACGCGACCGCTCTAAGCAGCTCCTCATCTTCACTGGAAAGATCTAAACCAATACGTCTTGCGAGACTTGTCTGCAATCTGTTAATGCTGGTATCCTGTGAAACAGTAATCCAGTAAACATAAGTGTCTCGTCTTTCTAGAACCTGATTATAAATGTGTGTCACCAATGTCGTCTTTCCCACTCCGCCCATCCCATAGATGCCAATACTTGAAACTTCATTGCGCATCAACAAAGATGAGATAGTCTTCTTATGTTCTTCGAATGCTTGACCCGCCATTTTTCTTGTTGGCAGTGCATCTCCTTTAATCTCATTTGTGTTGCCTGCAACCCCTCCAGAAGAGCTAGCTCCTGCGCCAGGCTGCTCTGATCCTCCACTATTGCTCTCCAAGTCCATCAAAAAAGCAGAGATTGCATTCATCTGACCCCAAGTTTCCCCTTCTAATCGTTGCACTAGATCCATTCTTTGTGTAGCTTCCCCTGTATTATCATGTGCATCAATCATGAGTCTCCTGGAATGCTGACTAGATCCATCACCAGTGTTTTCCATGCTATTTGCCTCTAAGTTCGGACAAATTCTCTCTTCCTCCGCACCTTGTTCCATGCCATGAACTCCCACTTGTATCCTTACAGCGTGCCTTGCCAAACTGTCAAGTTCTGCATTGCTTTGTTCCAACACTTGAACCGGTACTGGTTCTGTCCTGACTGCAACCATGTTCTGCACATCGTTCATATTGGCATCATTGTTTACTGATGGAGAACAGAGTTGATCATCTGTTGGTCGGGATGAGTCTTCTCGAGGCTCATGAGAACTACCTCTCTCCAGCTGCACAAGTTCAGCCGCTCCAATCAAATCATTTGCCCATGCAAGTTCTCCAGTGAAAAAAGGTCCTCCTTGTTGTGCCATCTCTACAAGTGTCACTCCATTGTTCTGTTCTTGCGTTGAAGCTGAAATTGCATTAGCGATCTCGTTACTGCTTGAGCCCGCAACAGTTTTAAGTTTCTTTTCTGGAGGGCTATTATTAACTGCATCACAAGCTGCATCTCGAACTTCTTCTGGAACATTTTTACAAATTTTAACACCACGCCCTTTCACTCCTGCCAAATGCAATTTGATCCTCGTAACGGAAGTACCTTGGGAAAAACAATGCCCACAAAACGTACACGTCATGCCAACACCACCACCATCCAACTTTTCAACATATTCCCAAAAAGGATCATTTGGTCGACTCATTTTGATCAGTGGCTCTATAGAAAAGAAAAAAAGAAAGAGATATGTCAACACGATGCCCTATAAAAAAATAGAAATTCAAAGGAACATTGAATAAAAATCAAAGGAAGTTACTCTTAATGGAGGGAGTTAACATCAGAAAGTTGTATGTTCAATTAATAGAAGGAAAAAACCAATGAATTATGGACCAATCAAAACAAAAGTTTAAATAAGAAATAATTTTAATTTTTCAACAACAAATCAAAACGGTTTTCATGATGGACATAATGGAAATTGAACTGAATCTAAGCCCTTTTTTTTCCTTACAAAAGTTTAGATTTTTTTTTATAAAATTAGCACATTAAATTAAAAATATTAACCAGGTTCAATATTTTTTTAATTTATATTCAACCTTTAAAAAAAAACTCGTTCAATATTTTTTTATCTTAAATTTATAACAAACTTTAAAGAAAAACAAAAAACAAAGTGAACAATGCTACTTATAGTAAAACTTGTGAGGTGAATCCAGACCATGAATTCAACTAGGTTCAATCAATATTTGTTTTTTCATAAATTTATATTCAACCATAACAATAAAAACCAATGACCTAGAACATAAACTGATCAACTGAGTTTAATATTTATTTTCATTAAATTTATAACAAACCTTAAAAAAATAAACAATATTATCCCCAATAAAATATGAGAGGATGAACATTATTGGTGGATAACTGTTTTTTTGTGTGTGGATAAATATATAGTCGTGCAGTTTTTCACTATTTGTCCCCTTCCAGTGTTACAAATAACTTAAAGCTAAAAAATTTTGTTCTTTGTTATATCCTATTTAGTAAGGTTATATATATCATTCTTCTAAAAAAAATCACTAAGCTATAATATGGGGTACTATGGCAACAAACATGGACCCATAGAAAAATAAAGTTTTACTTACGTTTTGCATGAGGACATTAAAAAACTGATTTATCAATTAGTGTAATGGAAATGTAATTAAAATGAAGAAAATTTTTAACTCTCAAAATTATTCCAATATATATATATATATAAAAGGAAGAAAAACATGCAGCTAAGACAGACAGACAAAACAAAAAACGAAATACATAGTTTTCCTTGAAAGAAAAGGGAACTTGAATACAAAGTCCTTGGCGTTTATAGGAGGAGAAAAAAAAAATTATGTTTATTTTTTTCCACAGATGATGAAATACTTATTTTAATTAGGCACTTTCCTTCACTATTTTTCTCGAGATCTTTTAGTCACAATTAATAGCAATTTTAATTAATTTTACTAATTAGTAGGCAATAAATTTTGGTGGATGATGACTTCTTACATGAAAATACTTAATTAAATAATATGCAAAAATTACAATCTTTGATAATTTAATAACCAACATGATGTTTTACTTGAAAAAATCAAGCAACAAAAAAAAAAAAAAGTTTACCTGAATGTTTTTGGCAACGAAAAAAGGTTCTCCAAGAGTCTAGTTACTGGTTCGCTTAAACAATCAGTAAAGAATTGGGATCTAAGAGAGAAGAATGGTTTAGAAAAGAAACAACCAACATGGAAGAATTAAGCAATAAAATACAAAATATAAATAGTTTACCTGCAAAAATAGGACTCTCTAAGTGTCTGGTTACATGTTAACTTAAGCAATCAGAAAAAAAACAGGGATATGAGAGAGAAGAGTGGCTTAAAAAAGAATGGTAGAAGAAAGAGTGTGGAAGAGATTGAATGTTAAGAGGAGGGTCTGCAGCTGCTTCGTTGGCTTAAGCAGACAGAAAAGGATATAATAGCACAGAGAGAAGAGTGATTCAAGAAAACAAATCAATAATGTTAACGTGTTGACACAGAGTACTAACCAATAGCCGACCTCAATAACGTCCAAACTTGGAAACTGCGAATCAATTCATATAGCATGAACAAACTGTTAAATATTTCACATGTTAACGTGTTGACACAGTGTATATTAGTAAACAATTGCGTGGAAGAGTTTATTGGAATCAATAATGTCCATTTTCACAAGAAAACTCTTTGATGAGATCGGATTTTTTCTAAAACATGAACAAACTGTTAAATATTTCACATGTCAATTGCTCTACCCAATTGTTCTTAAAACTTTGAAAACCCAATTGTGGACATTATATAATTTAGAATAGCTGTAACCTGTTCGAATGTTAACGTCTGGAAATTTAGAATGGCTGTGACCTGTCCGAAAGTCAACTTGTGGAACCAATAGTTGTTGAAACTTTGAGAATAGGGAGGTAATTATATAATTCAGAATGGCTGTGACCTGTTCGAATGTTAACGTGTGGAACCAATACTTGTTGAAACTTTGAAAACAGAGTGGTAATTGTATAATTAAGAGAGCTGTCACCTCTCGACCTCAGTAACGTTCAAACTTGGAAACTATAAATCAATTACCTGCAGGCAGGGTGCTGATTAATTAAACTATATTTTGCCAAAATATTAGAAACATCATGATTTAAAGTGGATATTATATAATTTAAAGTGGCTGTAACCTGTTCGAATGTTAACGTGTTGAAACGTTGAAAACAGTGTAGTAATTGTATAATTAAAAAGAAAGGCTGTCGACCTCAATAACCAAAGACAAAACTCCTAGCTCCCGATACAATTGACGCGGCGTGTAATGTCAATAAAAACTTGGGTTTTCAAGTTCTCTATAGTTCAAGTTCAAAAATATAAAGAATTACAGAGAAAAATATGATATTTTCTGAAAAAAATTATAATTCAATAATTTTATCTTAAAACAAAATACCAATATTCTATTCCAGGTGAGGCCGATAATACCTTTCATTGACAACATTAGTAGTCTTTATTTGCTCCAAGTGATCAATCAAGCCTTCTCCATAAAAATCTTAAATCACCTTCTCTCGCAATGAAAAAAGAGGAATGCAAAGTTGATTACCGATTCTTTTCGGAGTACTTTAAAATTTCAACAGTACCTCATGATCATAATACAGCATAAACTCGTTGCCTATCATATAGTGCTCCCACTTATTAAGAGTTTGAGAAATAGTATAGACCACTTTAATCTATCAAATTATTTGATATTCAGGACTTCTTCTACATTTGTAGTTGTAAAAGGACCAAGGGCAAACCAGCTATGATCACTGCACAAGGAAATATATCGCTGTACTACATATCCTTTCTAGCCTTTAAATATCCGAGAGGAAATCGCAGTTTGTTCTTCGTTGCTTTAGAATCTACTATGAGCAACTTTTTATTGGCTCTTTCGTCTCCCTAAGGTTTTAATTTTAGAAAAATCTTGATATATGGCACAATTTTGAGAGAAAGGGGAGCAAAATGTTGAACAATTTCAATATCGAAAGATCCATAAAAATATGTCATCCATGAGAGGAGGTGATCATAGAGATATGAATTCCAAAGAAAATCACTACATTTCGG
>Ga0325410_1002982_pt1 | contig 19006 bp, 21 predicted proteins | sample PopdelMetagenome_16_FD_206182 | JGI IMG/M metagenome (GOLD analysis project Ga0325410, IMG submission 206182) | Populus deltoides microbial communities from Bellville, Georgia, United States - Xylem-PdIQD-R3 | ecosystem: Host-associated > Plants > Phyllosphere > Stem > Wood/Secondary xylem... | reverse complement strand
ATGGAATGCGCCTTGGTAAAGAAATCTGCAATCTGCAAGGAAGAATGAACAAAAAGCAAAGTAATGGTGCCATGCTTGAGATGATGACGAGTAAGATGACAATCGATCTCAATGTGCTTAGTTCGCTCTTGAAAAATCGAGTTGTGAGCAATCTGAATAGAACAATTGAATTGTGAGCAATCTGAATAGAACTCTGATTGTCACAATACATAGGAGTAGGATGAGAAAAGAAAACTCTCTTATCAGCAAGTAACCAACGTAACCAAACAATTTCTTTGGTAGTAGATGCCATGACAGAAGTTGAAGGAAAGTCGAAATACCAGATTTTACAGAAGCGGAAGATAAAATATCACTCCAAAAAAATTTGCAGAAACTTAACTCAAATACCAAATTGCAGAAACTGAAGAGAAGACGAAATACCAAAACAATTGCAGAGACAGAAAAAAAATATCAAATTACAGAAGCTGAAGGAAAGTCAAAATACCAGATTTTGCATAAGCGGAAGACAAAATATCACTCTAAATTTTTTTTTGCAGAAACTGAATGCAAATACTAAATTGCAGAAACTGAAGAGAAGAAAAAATACCAAAACAATTGCAGAGACAGAACATAAATACCAAATTGCAAAGGTTGAAGGAAAGTCGAAATACCAAATTTTGCAGAAGCAGAAGACAAAATATCACTCTATTTTTTTTTTGCAGAAATTGAAGAGAAGAAGAAATACTAGAACAATTGCAGAGACAAAACATAAATACCAAATTGCAGAAGCTGAAGAAAAGTCAAAATACCAGATTTTGCAGAAGTGGAAGACAAAATATCACTCTAAAATTATTTTTTTTTGTAGAAACTGAACGCAAATACCAAATTGCAGAAACTGAAGAGAAGAAGAAATACCAAAATAATTGTAAAGACAAAACAGAAATACCAAATTGCAGAAGCTAAAGAATCCAAAATAAAGGTTCAGATATTAATTCTTCAGTCGCAAACACAAAACTTGATCTTCATCCTCCATCTTTTAATAGGTCAAACAATCCATGTCTGATGTTTTGAAAAATGGATCTGAAGTTAAGCTTCAAAGGGATGCATTGAGCGTGTTGGAACATCTTACAGGGAATGAAGTGAATGATAATAATGATTTTGATACCAGCAGTGGCTCTGACATTGGTGAACATGATTTCTACAGGGGCACGAGTTCCATAAAATTAGCAAGCCAAGGGTTTGATCAACTAAGCTCTGATACCATGTTAAAGTAATTTATATCAAACACAAAAGGAGGTTAGAATTATCAATAATCTATTTATTATGAGTGCTTAAGTTAACCTAAATACAAAGTAATTATATATAGGTTAAACTGAAATACTATTCTACCCTTAATAAATAAGACTAAATAAATATTACTTAACAGCAATGATGTTCAATCAACCTATTAGCACTACAAAAACAATTTAATGATTTTTTTAAACCTACCATTTTCCCATTAAAGCAAAATAAATGTATTTAATAATGTGAGCAAAACTGGTTTAATAAATAAAAATATTTTTTTTATAAAATATTCTAACAACTTGATCAATGGATAGTTCTTGAATGTTATTTTATTATCACATATTGATTGCATTTGATCGCCCATCTTCTTGATGCTCTTGGCTTGAAACGCGGTTGCAATGGCAGTCACGCCAACATTCCCAATCGGGCATGTAGCAGAGGAAGCCAGACTGGGAGGAAATATTTGTAAGTTATAGAAGAACATATATAGCAATTTAAGAGGAAGCGATTACTGAATACAACTGAAATACCTTAATCAAACAACTTGAATATATGATTGAACACACTGTTTGTATGATAGCGAGTATGAGAAGAACAGGAGCTACAGCGCGCAGATATATACAGTCCATGGATTATGGAAATACTTTGCTTCAAGGCTGCCTTCCATTTGTGTCCCGCTTTCTGGAGTGCTTGTTCAGATCCTCAACTACACCAGAAAAGTAGAAATTGTTGCATTCGACAGAATTTTCCTAGGAAAGGTTTTGGACAGGGCTTGAAACTGCATCATTATCATCAGGGAGCCAATTTTCGAGGATTCCATTCTTAAAGAGCAATACTAATTTTAGCTTGAAGGGTGATAAATCATGAACTTTTCAAATGACCGCTTCCTATTTTCGCAACTAAAAGCTAATGTAATGACTTGCATTAAAAGTTACGTTCAATTTCGTCAGAAAGCTTTTTTTGACTCGTCTAGACTTTTTATTCAACTTGAACTTGTTGATACATGTCCTGCGTCACTTTGCCTGCACATGAAGGAGTTCTTGATGATCTAACTCCTCTCAATTACTTGGCAATACAGGAGATTCTTACATTAGTTTCATTTCAACGGGATTACCAGCCCCAGATTTGACAGAGCTTGAGTTACGAGAGTGCATAAATCTAGAGTTGTTGCCTGAACATTGTTGGGGATTCCCGCCGGTGATGTTCTGATATTTGCTCAACGGAGGATAAGCACACTGACACAATATTTTATGTGGTTTGGCAAGTCGTCTACATCCACAGGAGAGAGTTCATATTATTTAGAGATAGAGAAAGGATTACAACACAATACATGGAAGAGAAGAATCACTTCACTCCAACTCAACTTCCAGCTCTCTTGCTGCACTTGCAGCTGCTGTCATTGCAGCCCTTCACTTTCTCTCTACACTCTTCACATTCTCACCCCTCTCTTGCATTTTGCAACAACAACGGCTACACATGGGTTGATACATTTGTCAATGGTGAGTATAACTACCATTAACAAATAGTAACCCTACTTCTTAGAATAGGTTGTCCAATAATAGCAAATCCCAACAAACATATGCACCCCCCCTCCTCCCATCGCTTGAGAAATTATAACAATGTCAAATGGTCCAGAAATGGAGTCGTTTCCAGATGGGGGTTTGCCCTCGAAGTCACAATCACTCGAGATCTGGTGCTGTGAGAATCTCATTGTGGGCCTCATGCATTGCGATTTACAATCACTCCCTTGTCTTGTAGCTTCTACAATTGTTGGCAACTATGCTATGGAATCCTTTCCTGAGGAAACGTTGCTGCCCTCAAGTCTCCCCTCTCCTAAAATCCGGAAACTTGAAGCTCTGAGATCTCTGGACTGCAAGGGGCTTCGCACACCTCCGAATGCTCGAGCCTCCATTGCATGCCAGAAGAGGGGCTGCCCTCCCCCCCTTTCGTCCCCTGGTATCAGTGGACGTCCTGTGCTGAAGAAAGAGTGTATTTGCCCAAGATTTCTCACATCCCTAGTGTATGGATTGATGGCTAAACCCCCTTCTTAAAATTATTGTTTTCACGACGTCAGCTGATGTTTTGAAACTTCTTTTTGTCTAAATTCACCACATGATATTTAAAAAACATGTTATAATAAAATACCAATTACTTAATCATATTGAAATCCATAAAGATTCTTTCACCAGATCTCCAACATTCATTAAAGTATATGTGACACAAACACTGCAATGATACTTTTAATTTCTTGCTAAATTATTGAGTGATAGCTGTGTGGCACCTGCTTTTCTTCTGCTAATCACCACGTTAAATAATCGAGATCATTGGCAGACCATATTGCAAGCAATTAGGCAAAACATGGCAACGATTGTAACAGAAATATCCTCCAATACTCTTTTTACTATTCTCTTTTTCTTGCCTCTCATTTATCTCATTGCCAAGCAGCTCAAGACAGTACTGTATTCATCAAGCTTTGCACCACTACCACCAGGGCCATATTCATGGCCAATCTTAGGCAATGCCCTACAAATTGGAATTAGCCCTCATATTACTCTAGCCAGTCTAGCAAAAACCTACGGACCACTCTTCTCACTTAGACTTGGCAGCCAGCTTGTTATTGTTGCCGCATCTCAAGAAGCTGCCACCGAAATTCTAAAAACTCAGGATCGCTTTTTGTCCGGTAGGTTTGTTCCTGACGTAATACCAGCCAAGTGGTTAAAGCTTGAAAATTTGTCCCTTGGATGGATTGGAGAAGTTAACAATGAATTTAAGTTTTTGCGAACTGTTTGCCAATCCAAGCTTTTCTCAAACAAAGCTCTATTGTCCCAATCATGTTTGCGAGAGAAAAAGGCGGCAGACACTGTAAGATTTATCAGAACAATGGAAGGTAAGGTGTTGAAGATCAAGAAAGTAGCATTTGCAGCTGTTTTTAGTATGTTGACTAATATTCTCATCTCAAGTGACCTTATAAGTATGGAGCAAGAGAGTATGGAGGGAGAGATGACGGAAATTATAAGAAATATCTTCGAGGTAGGGGCTGCTCCAAATATATCCGATCTTTTTCCTATTCTAGCACCATTTGATCTGCAGAATCTACGGAAGAAGTCTAAGGAGTTGTATTTGAGGTTCAGTACCATGTTTGAAGCTATCATCGAAGAAAGAAGAGAAAAAAAGATAAGTTCTGATAATGCTTCAAGCAACGAGGATTTCCTTGATACTCTGATCAGCAACGGTTCTAGTAATGAGCATATCAATGTCCTTCTTCTGGTTTAATCTCTCTCTCTCTCTCTCTCTCTCTCTCTGTGTATGTATGTATATGTGTGTGTGTGTACATATATATATATATATATATATATATATATATATATTTATATCCATGTCCACGAATTGATCAGGCACACAAGTTGAGTATCGTATGCTCTATGGTTTATTTGCAGGAGCTCCTGGTTGCTGGTTCAGACACAAGTACCTCAGCAATTGAGTGGGCAATGGCAGAACTATTAAGGAACCCACAATGCATGAAAAAAGCTCAAGCGGAACTAGCAAGTGAAATCAACCAGGACCTTATACAAGAATCTGATCTACCTAGACTAAAGTTCCTTCATGCTTGTCTCAAAGAAAGCATGAGATTGCACCCTCCAGGACCACTTCTTCTTCCTCACCGTGCCGTGAACTCATGCAAAGTGATGGGCTATACCATTCCAAAGAACTCTCAAGTGTTGGTGAATGCTTATGCAATTGGACGAGACCCCAAGAGTTGGAAAGATCCATTGGATTATAAACCTGAGCGATTCTTGACTTCGAATATGGATTTCAGAGGAAGCAATATTGAGTTCATACCATTTGGTGCTGGAAGGAGAGCATGCCCTGGTCAACCCATGGCTACCAAGCATGTTCCCTTGGTTCTTGCTTCATTGCTCCATTTCTTTGAGTGGTCACTTCCTACTGGACATGATCCAAAAGACATAGACATGACTGATAAGTTCCACACCAGTTTGCAGAAAAAACAACCTCTACTTCTCATTCCAAAAATTAAAAATTGAGGGATGAATCCAGATTTGCAGCCTCCTCAGCCTTCTTTATTATCACATATCACTGTTCGTAGTATCGTTAATAAACAGCTTTATCAGTATTATGAACTTACATATCCTCTTAAGTATCCTGTTTTCTTATGCCTCTATCAAAGTCCATCATTAACGGGTGAAATTATTGGATATGTTGCCATGTTTTGCCTAATTGCTTGCAATATGGTCTGTAGATGGTGACGATTTGCAGAAGAAGTCCTGGTGCCACTCAATAATTGGTGTGGGGACACCAAACCGGAAGTATATTTACACACTTGTATGATCATAAACGATGGAGAATAGTCCAAATCATTAAGAGATTGAGCTTTATCTTATATTTTAGTTTAATTTATATGAACTTTTAGTTTTGGTTTATTAATTAAGCTTTATTTATTGGGTTTGATTTAATTATTGTTGGATATTTTATTTAGTGGGTAATAAGCTCAATCGCTTGTTCTAGTTATAGTTTTAGTATTTATATTCTATTTTTCTAAATGTTATATAATTTTAATGATTAATTAAAAATATTATAGAGTTGCATATTTCCAATCTCTATTCTTTTCTTTCTTTGCTTTCAATTTTTAGCTTTTTTTTCTAAAAGCTTATTTCTTTTTATGCTTTAATTCTTTTTGTTTATTTTTCTGCATCAAATTTGATATCAGAGCTTTGAGTTTTACTTGTTCTCACAATTAATCGATCTATAATTAGAGCTTGTGGAATTTATAATTTGATCTGGAAAAAGAAAGTTCATCATCAACAACAACAATAAAAAAAATTCCAACAACGACGTCTTAGCCAATCTGTACCTCAACCTACAGCAACACCGATCATAGCAGCAGCCAAGATCCACCACCGAAAAGACCATCACATCAGTCCACAGGTCCATACCAACATCCAACACTCCCGCAGCACCTCCACAACAGATCGTCCACACCAGCAGCAGCAGATCAGTGGATGTTAGCAACCTCAACCCATGCTACCATAGCCTCCGTCACGGTCAGCCATCTGCCGCTTTTGACCTAACTAGGTGTAGATTGACACCGTAGGAGACAACAGAAGATCTTCGTCTTCAGCAACATATAGAACGGTAACACAGACCAATGGTAACCACCACCTTCAGTGCCCATAATATTTCTTCATCTTCAGTAGCCACGCAACCACAGAAGACTCTTGAAGCAAAATTAATTAAACCTACCACGTCATCTGCCATTTCAGCACACTATTGTCACTTCAACCATAATCAGCCACGTCAACCAATAAAGTCATGTCAGAATCACATCATCCAACATGTTGTAATTTCTACCACCTCAGCAACTATGTCGCCAGTTTCCTACCACCTTAGTTGCCATGCTGTCAACATCAGCCATATCAGCAGGCAAGTCATCAAGTCTGCCACGTCAGTATTTTTTCCATGTTAGCGACAACAAATTCCAGCTTCCTCCTAGTAATCTAGTTAGTGAATCACTCCCCCTTTTAATTTGTTGAATTTTACTTTTTATGATTTTATATTTGTCATTTAAAGTTGATATTAATATTACTTTTGAGCCTAGAAAAAAAATCATAAAAAAAATCTCACTTTGCATTTTTTTGCATTTGTTAATTTTTGTTCGTCAACCTCTTCCATCATTGATATCTAGTATCTTGTCCTATTTGGTAATTGTGAGTTCTTGCTTATGACATTGTGTTTGATTAATCATTTATACTTGAAAGTCTAGCATTGCATGCTTAAAATTTTATTGGTGTATTTTGTTCTTGATTAATCTCCACAATAAAAAAAAAATAGTTTTATTTTTATATTGTGATTTCACTTACAAGAATCATTTGTGATCTCAATTCCATTTATAAGTTAGTGTTGCATGCATCTGTGTCATGATCATCTAGTGTCCAAGCTTAAGTTACACTTATCGTAAACCCAACCCTTAGTGATACTCTTATAACCATTTAAAGAGAACTGCAAACTTAGATGATCAACATGTTTAAAAGAATTGAGCCAAAGAGAATTTTTGAATAAGGCACCTAAAGACCAATAAATATCATAAGAATAACTATTATGGACAAGTTCACTTTGAGCGCCACTAGTATGACTATCATTTAGGTTACTCTAAACACAATGACTTTGATGAGCGAGTCTTAAGCCATAACAAAATAGAAGCTCCTATTTTTTACAGTTATCATGACCCTTGGATCTTTGATATGTGGATTTTTGACATGGATCAATTCTTTGAGTTACACAACTTGTTTGATAATAGAAAAGTTAGATTTACTAAGATGATACTCATTGATGAATCCAAACTTTATTGGAGAGATGTTGAGGATTGTTTAAAGATGAAAGGTAGGCCTCTTATAACTTATTGGACCAAGATGAAACAAAAACTACAAGAAATGTATCTACCCTAGTCTTATAGGAATAAACTCTTAGACCAATGGAACAATTTAAGACAATGGAACAAGTCTATCAATGAGTATATAACATAGTTTAACGATTACATGATGAGATGTGCTATAAGAAAAAATGAAGCCATGACTTTGCATAGATTTTATAAAGGTTTGAATGATGATTTTAGAAAAAAGGTCAGGCTCATAGGTGCTTTCACTCTTGACCAAGCCTGTACTGTAGTGCAAGATTATGAGTTGCTTATAAAGAGTCGATAGACAAAACATCAGGACTCTCTTAGGATCCCTTTTAGTTCTCAATTTAGAAATAATAATTCTTTATTAAGTGCTCCACCTTGTAGACCTAATCCTAGTAGTGCTAAGATTTATAAAGAAAATAAGGGCAAATATGTCGTTAATGAAATGTCTAGGTTGAGTTCAGAGGTCCAATGTGCTAAATGTCAATGTTTCGGTTATATGTTCTTTAATTGCACCTCTATACCCTTAGTCATTCAAGAATATAAGGAAATAGGTGATAAAGAAAACTATTATGTGCAAGTGTATGAACCCAATTCCAAGGACTTTAGTGATCTAGATGAAGAGAATGCGTAAGAAGATGGACTTAACACTATAAGTCCACATAAGCCTGAAAATGAGTAAGAAGTTTTAAGAAAATCTTTAGTGGAATTGCCCGAAGAGGTGAATATGGTCTTAAAAGAGTCTTGTAATATTAGTCCTCTTAAATTATTTGATTCACTACCCATCATGCTTGACATCCAGCATGTCAAAGGTTTAGAACATCATGCTCATCGCCCCCTCATGCTTGATGTCCAGCATGTCATAGGTTTAGAACAATATGTTGAGCTTTATGATCCTTTAGTCCTAACACGTGGTGAGAAAGATGAAGATAATCTTGATTTACTAGGTTATGTCAAAACTATATCTGTTAAGGTTTCCAACAATGTCTGTCCCACTCCACATCCTCAATCATATAGTATTTATAGTTGCAAACTTATAAAGCATGTAGATCACCTTTCTATGTCTTCTCACCCTAAAATGTTTGATTTAGCTAAGTCTTTTGCATGTACAATTTATAATTTGCATGTTGAGATCATAAAAAAAATTCAAGCAAGTAATGAACAATATAAATTTCGAGCTAATTTACATAAGTATCATGATGTACTTAATGTTGGAGATTATTTCATAATACAAATTAGACTTGAACGGTGTCCTTAGAAAACCAATCATAAATTGCAAGTGAGTAGTGCCAGACCATTCAAAATGTTGCAAATGATTGAATCAAATAATTATATCATTAAATTGCCACTAAACTTTGATATTAGCTATACTTTTGACATGAAGGACCTCGTTATATATAAAACACAACAGTCTATCCCTAATATTTATTTTGAAACTCTTGCCTTATTATCCTTATCTTTGGCTCAAAATGAACATATTAATGCTACTTTGAATGCACATGTTGTTTTTACCAGGGATGTTGAACTTCAGCAAATCCTAGTATATGAACTAGACGACGAGATTTAAACTATATTTGGATTATCAGAGAGATATCACAACAACTTGATCCTTATCTTTAAGAGCGTTATCAGAGTCATCTCGACCTATACTCGATGGGGTCGAGTTTTTCCAACCCCAGGAGAATTGGTTTGGAAACCGAACCCGAAACATTGTTTACACACTCGTATGATCATAAACGATGGAGGATAGTCCTAATCATTAAGAGATTGGACTTTAGCTTATGTTTTAGTTTAATTTATATGAATTTTTAGTTGAGGTTTATTAATTAGACTTTATTTATTGGGTTTGATTTAATTATTATTGAGTATTTTATTTAGTGGGTCATAAGCCCAATCGTTTGTTCTAGTTAAGATTTTAATATTTATATCCTACTTCTCTAAATGTTATGAAGTTCTGATAATAAATTAAAAATATTGCAAAGTTGTATATATTTTCAATTCCCATTTTTTTTTCTTTACTTTTAATTTTTAGCTTTTTATTTATTTATTTTTTTGCTTTAATTCTTTTTATTAATTGTTCCACATCAATAATATAGCAAGAAACTTAAAAATATAACCGTAGTGTTTGTATGACAAATATTTTAATGAAAGTGGGAGATCCATTTCATTTTTTAAAACCTTGATTGGGCAGGATTTGTGATCTTCTAAACGTTAATGGGATATATATTGTGAACATGTCCATCAATCTCATGAACAAGAAATTAATTAAAACTTTACTGGAAATTATTTATTAATAAAAAAATACTTTAACATGTAACATTAACATGGATAAATGAGACGTTAGTCTCATAGTAACATTTAATCTGCAGAATCTACAGAAGAAGTCCAATGAATTGTATATGAGGCGCAGTGCCACGTTTGTGGCTATCCTCAGAGAATGGAGAGAAAGAAAGGTAAGTGATGATGAAGCTTCGAGACGATAAGATTTTCTTGATACTGTGATCAGCAATGATTCTACTGATGAGAACATCACTCTCCTCCTCTAGGTTTGATCTTCTCCCCCTCTCTTTCCATTGATCAGACACACAAGTTCAACATCATATGTTCCATCCTTCATTTGCTGGAGCTCTTGCTTGCTGGTACTGACACTAGCAAGTCAGCAATTGAGTGGAGTTGATGATAAAAGTTCTTACATTACATTAAAAAATTGTCAAGGAGTAGATGAACCCTTCACCCGCCTCCGACTCCAGTTAAACTAGATCGGATTTTACTCACCTCTGATTTTACTAAAACCAATCCAAATTAAAATTCGATCTAATCGAAACAGATGACATCGAATTACCTGATGAATTGAGTTAAATCTCCATCCCTACTATTAGCACATGTAAGCTACATTACCGGCACATTGATTTAGGGCAGGAGACAAAAGCCCAAGTGGCGTCATACCAAAAAAAACCCCAAGTTCCATTTGCCCATAATTGGTAGCAGAGGAAGAACAAACTTTTATACTCAAACCCATGGTAAGTTCACAACAAAGATGAATGTGTTTTGGAATCACAATTCAGAAACAAGGGAAAGAGGCCAATGTCACTCAAAGGGTAGGCACATATAAATCTGCTAATAATTATTGGCGTATCACCCTTCCACATAATTAGCAGAAGGATAAAAGCATACACTTAAAAGTCATCATCATCTTGAGAATCCAGGAAGTTCTGGTGGTAGTAGATATGTAGCTATATAGACCACAATACTTTCAAATCCACAAATGCGACGTTATGCTGCCTGCCAATGACTTTGATGAATCCTCGGCAATATTGGTGTTTAATCTGTGTGACCCTCATTTGATGATGATCCAATGGGCTGACATTAAAAGAAAACCTTGGCATTACCAGTAAATCGATATAATCATCACTGTAAGCATAACATACTCATGGAAGAGATAAAGGAAGGAATTACCCTTATCTTCATTCAGAGGCTTTAACCTCCCTAGCTACTTCATCTGCAGGTCCATTGTTTGATGCATCCTCCGATGTGTCTAAACAAGGATTGCTTTTACACTGACCGGCTGGCTGGAAATTAGTCAAGAGACTAGAAAGTTTAGAACCTTGTTGAGAAAAGTTCGGTTTACTTTTTGGAGAGTCAGGCAAGCTTCCCATTGACAGTTTTGCTATGCCCACTGTCTTGTGCTCACACGGGAGCTTAGTAGAAACAGGTGATTCAGGTGTATCAGGATGTTTCCCAGCGAAATCCACTGGTCTATGAAACAGCAAATGGGCCACAGTCCGGTCTATGGGGTTGGTATCTGTTTCCACTTCAGGCATCTTAACCATCCTGTAGTAGACCATAAAATCGAAGAGGAAAATCACAGAAAGTTTGAGTTTGTTGATGAAGACTTGAATAACAATTTTGTGCAAACAAACTGAATGATTTAACTTGGATAGGAGAAAATGTAAAGGAGAAAACTCATTGCAACTGTAAGACAACCACATAGTTGCAGACAACAAAAATTCAAGAGTTTCAGATGAAAACAGCTTATGGTTTTGGTTGGATGTGATGCCCATTTAGACATAGAAGAGCCGATTAGCAGATTATTTGATTTCTTTAAGTTTTTTCTTGCTTGAAATGCAACATGAATCTTTAGATGATTATTAAACTAGAAAGGAAATTAAATTTTGTATGGTTTAACCAAAACTATGCAAGTTTTCTGCATGGTTGATTCCAGTTAATTTGTACATAATCACCATCTTTGGGTGCAAATCTTTGTTTTTCTTTATTTTGTCCTTCAATAAACTTATTACAATTGTTGAACAATCTTTCCCTCTCTCTAGTAGTTAAATCTAGCAAAATTTCTCAAGTATGTTATGCCACTCATATAGACTTGGATATCTTAGTTTTTCCTTTTGGATTTTTCCTATGCAATTTCTATTGTGCTTTTGTACTCGAGTCCGAGTTCAATCAGACAATTTACATAAATCCATGTAAAAGTTTTCAGTAAAAAAGGATACAGAAAATTCCAGAAGACTGGAAAGCTGTGAAGGGGGTGGTGGTCTTCTTCTTCCTAGGTGCGAGCATAGGAAACACTACCAGGTGCGTTGTCAGTATTCAGTAAACTCATTTACTTCCCCTTTTCATGCTGCATCTCACAAAAAATCCTAAATTTGGTTTTTTTTTTCTTGAGAATACAAACAAACAATTTAATCTCCAAAAAAGAAGATGCAATGTAGTTAAGTTTAACTGGGGAGTTTGCATAAATGAGTGCACAACATACTTGAGAAAGTTTTCTTGATTTAACTACTAGAGAAAGAGAGAAACATAGTTCAACAAGTGTAATAAGTTCAATCAACGACAAATGGAAGGAAAACAAGATTTGCACCCAAAGATGGTGATTATGTACAACTTCCCTGGAATCAACAACTCAGAAAACACAACCAATGGGAGCAAACTACTACATATTTGATCAGCAACGTCAAATTCAGTCAAGTTTATAATGAAATTCTGCGAAAGAGGAACCTATTATGCCCTGTTTAGATTTTCTTCCACTTCTTAGAGAAATCAAGGCCTAAGTTGAATTGTTTCAGTCACTATTCTCCTCAATTGTAAATAACAAAAATAGCACTTTCAATATTTATTTCTAGCATGACAATGGGAAACAAAAAAAAAAAAACAGTGATGGTGTTAAAAGATCCTAATTTCGCTTTCCCATGGAGCAAAAATGTAAGAACAGGATGGATTAAATTTCAAAACAGAAGCATGAGAACTGCAATTCCTTAACCAACCTGGTTTCCTCTTTCATGGCAACTTGTTCACCCCTGCTATTGTTTGTACTGCTAGTATCACTACCATAATGCCTGTGCATTGCACTCTGAGCTAACCGGAACATGCTATCCCGAATACAGAGTCTAATTCTGACATCCAGCTGTTGTAAAACATTGGTTTGGAATTGTAACCAAGTTCAAATTACTCTGGCAGGAAAAGAATTCACTTGTGAGTGAAGCATACCTTTGAAATTATATCTTGAAGCCTGTAGAGTATTGTGTCCTCCATTGAGTAATCATTAACTGCCAGAGAGATTGTATTGGAATCATCTTGCTCAATAGGCGAGTTTGGGTCGAATGAAGCAAGAGTACTTAGGTCCTCTACTTCTAGGTCAGCTCCTTCAACATGCTGAATTTGATTTTCTTGAGAACATTTTTGATGAACAAGCTGCTGCTGCTGTTTCTGAATGGCAAGCATTGCCTGAATTTGTTGCCGCCTCCTTAATTTTTCAATTTTTTCCTGAGGTGTCATTCTCTGGGGTTTCACTGGACAGTCATCTAAGTTGTTTATAGGATTTGCATTGCCTGAAGAAACTTTATAACTAGAAACTTTAGGTTGATGAATAAACAACTAGAAATTTGTTGGAAATGATGAAAACATTTTCACAGGATTACCTTTACCTGAAGAAAATTCATAACCAGAAGCTAAAGGTTGATGCTTAAATTCCCCAGACTGAAAGTGAGACAACACAGGCGTGGAATATGGATTTGTCATGCTCCCATATGCAGAAGGGGCCACACATGGATTCGATATTTGCTGGTACTGCAACTGCTCAGGTCCCTGGAGCTGATTCTGTTGGTTGAGAATCGAAGGGGGAGAAGATTGCATAATTTGGGGTGCAAACTGATTCTTAAATTGATCGGCTTGGATTCCAGATGGAGTCCAATTTCCATTAAAATCTTGGTATGATTTCAGTTCACCTTTTTCTTCCAGTTTTTTCCGACCTTTTAAAAGCTTCTTTTGCCTGTAAACCTGACCGCAAAACAATAAACATAAATAGAAAAATTACTTGGAATAGGTCAAAGTTTTAACCATCTAGGCCTGCAGGGGAGAGTGACCAGGCACAGAATTTTTATTCAGCGCATGGCTTGTAAGGATAAATTCTCCCTTATTTTCTTTAAATGTAAAATTTTGACAAAACAGATATATGGGCATGTAAAAGAGCTGCTATCGTTCAGAGTAGATTAATGTATCAACTGCACTATGCCAAGCAAACAGAATTTACACGTCCCTGGGAAGATCAGTGAACTTTATGATAGAAATATAATTTACTGATCAGCCAGGGGAGAATATGACTACCTAAAATAAATGCCTCAAATTTTCACATATTATTCCAGTCTGCTTTGCAACAGAAAACTATGCAGTGGCTTAAGTTTAGGAAAACGATATTATAGTGAATTCATGAATTTGGCAGCCTGGATAGCTTAATTAATGCATTAAAGAAGTGATGAACTAAACCATGAAATGGTTTAAGTTTAGGAAAACGATATCATAGTGAATTTGTGAATTTGGCAGCCTGGATAGCTTAATTAATGCATTAAAGACGTGACGAACTAAACCATGAAAATCCATATTTACCTAATCTCCGTTGGCAATTCCAGAGAAGTGCTCGGTAGTTTTGGTTAGTTGATATATAAGGTATCTTCTACGTTTCCCAGTTCTAATTAGACTTCCCTGTCCCTTCAGTCAAATTTAAGACCAAATATCAAGATTTTCCAATTTTAATTCACTGATATAAGTTTTTCTTGAATCATGAACACAACTCGGAGCACTCAAGAGAGCAGAGCAGGGTTCTAAGAACCCAGATTGTATTTAGTGTTTATCGAGTCTAAAAGAAATCCTGAATGCAAAAAAAAAAATTCAGTAACATGCTGGTTGAGTATCAAGATTTTGAAAATATCAGAAGGAAGTGAAAAACAGTACCTTATTTGTTATTTCATTTGGCAGCACCACATTTTCTGCAGTCAGCAGAGAGTTGGTTGTTGTGTTCTTTCCCACAATGGCCAAATCTGTCTGCAAAAAAAAAAATAAAAAAATAACAAGCTTCTCTCAGCTCCTAAATTAAGCAAGATGCACGAATATGCTAACTCATCACTGAAAATTGATCTCTATACCTATGCCTTTAGCATAGGCTTACTTTTACCTCCTTCATATTCTACATGAGCAAGACTTACCTGTGTATTCTGCAGACCACGAGATGCAGGATCGTTCATTTTGCCATAGCCAAGGGTAAACAGCTGGTCATCTCCTTGTGCATACTCTTGTCTTGAAGCCATGGATATTGGAAAGGGCTTTACCGGACTGTTAGTGATATCTTTGGAAGAAGACCATAGGTCATCAGCAGTGCCAAGATTTACATTGCCAAATATTGGGTCACCATTGCTGCAAAATCACCACTTGTGAGGATATTGAGTCAGATGGTTATCACTGGTCTCCCAAAACATGAAGATAAAATATAGGGACGCTAATGAAAAACAGGAAAGCAGGAAACCCTCCCATAATTGGACAAGCTCACCAATTCCTTAAAAATTCAGTGCTGCTATCTGACATTCTTTCTGCCATTTACACTTGTAATTGAAGATACTGTGCTAATAAAAAATGGCTTCCTTCAGGTTCTTTTCTCAATTAACAAAATTAAGCCAAGGATCAAAAACCATAAATATTCAAACAACTAGTCGTTCAAGCTTTTGTTATTGTTTCTTTTAGCAGACAAAACTGGTTTGGAAAAAGATTTAGATCCAAAAAAAGAAGAAATTATGTTTTTTAAAAGAGTTTGGTTGCTTTTCCATCACAACAACACTCCTGTACTTCATATTTTTTTCCTTCTGAAGTGAAAATAGACTGTATAAAAATATAATGGTCATGAAACCTTTCAGACCATCTTTCATTGCAGTGCAGAAAGTAAGAATGGTAACTGTGCTTTACCTGAAAATCCGATCAAGATCATCAAAGCTTCCAATGCTAGCCCAGCCATAATCAACAAAATCACCTTGTTCTTTACCTTCATGGGGATTTTGAAAAATATCAGTGTCCTTATCAAGTTGAGTCATCTCGGCAGTAAGAAAGTTTTAGCATTAGAATGTAGCAACATGCAAGATACTATGCTATCAAAATTTCAAGCAACTCATCAACCTGTCTACAATTTTTCCTAGTAATTGAAATCTCACCACCTGCTGATAAATCAAGTTTGGTAATGTCAGTTAAACTGTTAGGCATTGAAGTGCCAAAGGAATCCCGATCAGTTTTGGCAGCATTAGATAACGACAAGCTAGGCCATCGGTCTATATCGACTCCTGAGGCAGAAGTTCCTTCACTGGTGTCAAAGTTTGAACTACTCTCCAACTTTCTGCCATCAATATCAACTTTAGCCCCGGCTGCTCTCTGCACACCGGAATTAATGGTACCAGCTTCTCCACTAGATTCTTTTTTCTTGCAATCATCTTCGCTTGTGTCTGGAAACGGCACAATATGGTCATCACTATTGTCAGTCTTACCCCATATTATGTTCGTAAGCTGAAAAGATAGTGGGTAAACATCATTACAATATGTAGGATATATAACAAGAATAACAAAGCACCATAAGTCAATCTCTGAAAATTTAGCAATACTATTTTTCCAATCATAATATTCTGAGTAACATGCTAATTTAACAATTTATGTCCTTTCATGCGCATATGGTGTATATTTGTGAGTGTGTGAATACGGTGTGTATCATAACTGGGCCATGAAAACCAAGCATTGAATAATGAAATATCTCGAGCCCCTAATAAAACCATCACAGGCCATCATAATACCAGGCATAATATGCAAATCACAGAACCTTCACCAAGGTATCCAAGAACATCAAAATCATCATTGAAAACAATCTTCAGTTAGAATGGCATAATCACAAACTATTTACGATGAGCTTTAAGAGGGAGGATATCACCCTGAACCGCATCAACTGATCCACCAATATTTTTGCATTTTCCATCCGTTCCAAGCTATTTTATCAGGAAAAAAGTGGGAAGTGCCTTCAAAGAGAGCTTCTTCTGAACTTCTTTATTTATGAGTCAGCGCAGATGGAATCACCAACCACTATGCTGAGTTTCTCTAATCATCCCAAGCTCTATCTCTCCTGCATCCTAACTTCATCTGCTTCCCACATCCTACATCTGCTCAACTCTTCCTCAGTTCCCCAGCGAAATAAGATTTTTTCCTCCAGCCCTTTCCCCACACATTTCCCACCAACTTCATAGCAATACAGCGCATTGATATCAACTCCCAAGTCCAAACACTAACGAAAATCTAATAGTTTGCCACTAAGACCTTCTCCGTATTATTTCTCCACTCTGTCGGTGCGCAGCATTCAAACAATGCTCACCTATCCTCCCTCCTCATAGCCTTTGACTTTTTTGTAAATCCCATTCCACAACCACTCCTTTGTCCTCAACTAAACCAATATCTCTCGTCGCCTTTAATACAAACTCCATCCAATTTCCAAATGAATCACATCACTTTTGCTTTCAAACACTTGGAAATTCCTTCAAAACTTCAATCCATTCAATAAAATAACCACACAAGTCACACTTGTCAGCTCTCCCCATAAACAGTCCCCCAACATGACCACACTCTAAAACTAAGCCACAACCCCAATTACATACAGATCATTTGTTTCCACAAACTAGTCCTCGAAACTTCAAAATAGCCATTTTAAACAAGAACAGAGATATCCAAAAGCAACCCACATGCTCAATTCACAGTATTAACTACATATTTAAAAACAATTGAGAAAAAGGGAAAAAAAACAACTGGGTTAGTTACCTCTTCGTCGTTCCAATCAAACATATCTAAAGAAACCAGAACAGATCACATATCATCTCTTGTAATATCTCACACATCGCCAATCCTTCAAAACCTTGACAAAACAAAAACGAAACATTAACTTACGTTATCATAAAAAGCATCAAACCCCTCTAACTGCCCAAGAAAACCAAAAACATTACATGCAAAACAAGAAACAGGAATCCTAACACTTGTCGAAGGAGTAAATTTAGAGAGCTCTCCAGAGACTGAAACAGGAGTAGGAAAGAGAAAAGGGGAAGGCCACAAAGGATTCTCCAGTTCACGTGAGTCTCGCGTGTGTTTGAATGGCTAATTGAGTGACACGTGTGTTCAGACAGTATCTAAATTTGTGGTTATAAGTTAAGGATAGATCTATTACTAGAACGTGATTGGGTAAAGCGTTGCGAGTTTGATTTGAATCTCATTTGGATGAATTTCATGTGAATTTAGGAAAATTTGGTGAGAGGGTCTTAAATTATGTGGCTGTGGTTGCTTTGAGGGTTGCGGGTCGGTTTGTAGGGACCATATTGACCAAGTAGTGGTTTTTGTGGTAGCCCTGTTTTTTGGTAAAAAATATTTATGATGTTTAAGAGAGTGGATTATTTATTAATTTGGTAATGATTTGACGATTAGGGTTTAAAGGAGAGGATAAGGTCGTTGACTTTTGGAGAGACATATTCATGTGATTTGGCATGATTTGCATTTGATTATTATATTTGAGAATGTTTCCATATAATACAAACTTATTAATAGTTTTAAACTCGAATTCAACTAGTGTGAGTTGAAAATAAATAAATAAATAAATAAATAATTTAGTTGATTTGATAGAAAAAAAACCTGAATTAATATCATGATTTAATTTTTCCAGGTTTATTATGGTTAACACTTAACCCTTAATTTGTTGATTTAAAAAAAAATATATCATTAAAACAATAATTTGGATGGACCATGACATGACTTGTAACGTGATTATTGCTTTGAATCGAGTTTTACAATAGTAAAAGAAACTTCACTCAAGTTCTTTTTTTTTTTTTTACTCAAGTTCTTAATTTTATAGGTTTAAGTCTTGGAATTAAAATATAAGAGAATTATAATTTTTTAAAAATATACTAGAGTGATGTAACATGCATGTTTTTTTAAAAACAATTAGAAAAAAAATTAGTTATAATTGGTGTACAAATTATCTAA
>Ga0325410_1002977_pt1 | contig 19023 bp, 9 predicted proteins | sample PopdelMetagenome_16_FD_206182 | JGI IMG/M metagenome (GOLD analysis project Ga0325410, IMG submission 206182) | Populus deltoides microbial communities from Bellville, Georgia, United States - Xylem-PdIQD-R3 | ecosystem: Host-associated > Plants > Phyllosphere > Stem > Wood/Secondary xylem... | reverse complement strand
TCTTCTTTTTACGGTAAAGAACGTACCAAAATTTGGAATATTCCCGAAACAAAGGTTCGATGCTTCATTATTGTGTGAACAATTTAACGTCAAATTCCAAAGTTTTACTAATTATTTTTTCATTCTCAGTAGTGAAGAATTAAATTGTTGGCTAGAGTGATTTACGTTGCAGGTTAGATTTATTTTTTTAAAATAAAAAGAACATTGATAGTAGCTGCTAATGTTTTGTAGCAGAAATAAATTATATAAGAGTTAATTCAATCTTACGTGATCAACTTTATAAGTTTAAAGACAACTTGAAAGATAAAAAAAAAATATTTGTAAAATCAAACAGTAATAAAATAACATGATGCTTATTTGACATTGTAATAACTTTATAGAAAGAAAAACAAAATAAATCACAAAGACTAATTAAAAATAAATTAAATGTGCCAACATTAAAAAATAAAATTTTTAAATGATAATAATAAAATTACAATAAAAAAATCCAAGCATGTTGGTTGGGTGGCGCATCATGTCCGGGCTTCAATAAAAATAGCCCAACACATGCAGTTTTGTAAGGTTAGGCACATGCACTGTGTCACGGGGTAATTTTTCGCTCTGCGAATAAACCCGTGCGGCAGACTAGTCCCTCGCTAGACTCAGCCTTTCCTTGCCAATCCCACTCGTGTTTGCCTAGTAACTAAGTGTTTCCCTCACCCGAGAGGTTTCCCCACTTTACCAAGTTAGAAGACAAGCAGAATACACAAGAAGAATCAGATAATCAAAGTGCACAACAAGCTTTATAGGAACTCTTTCCCAACCTTTATTGTTCTCGTAAACAAATGAAACTATACACAAATCCGTATGTGTGCTATGCACAAAGATTGCATGTTACACCAAGCTAATCTCTCTAATCTCGTGCTCTACATGCATCTCTATCTCCACATCTAAGAGCATCAACAACTATTTATAGCCAAGTATGTGAGCTACAAGGCACACCCATAATCTCCTATTTTTCAGGACATAGTGAGGCACTTCCTCCCCCATGATCTCCATGATCTCAGCAGCTTGGAGAGCACTCCAGTTATGCTCCCACGTTCTACCCCCATGAGGCTGCCACTTCATCCACGTTCTGCCCTATGATCTAGGAAGACCATGACTGCCACTAACCTACGTTCTGCATGCCCACTTGGCAGCCCCATCTGCCAGCTCTTGCTTTGTCAGATGTTGAGTCACTCGTATGCCTTGGACAGTCCTTCGTCCAAGTTTTAGATCGTGCCAAGTCGAGACCATGACTTGCACAAGCCATTGCGCGCTGTCGAATTCGCATCTGCGTGCAGGCTGCCAATGTCTTCGCTGTTGAATTCCTTGACAGCCCCAGTTCTCGTCAGCCTATGCCCCTGACGAGTTTTCCTGCCTGACTTGGACATTCCATTGTCAAACCCATGTTCGTCAACAATTTGCGCTGTCGATTTTCCTTTGATGAACCTACAACCGCATAAATCTGCGCTGCCGATTTATCCAACTGTTGGCATGGCTGCCAACACCCTTAGGCACTGTTTTGGACAGCTTGCCAAAGTGTGCACCTTGTGCACATTTAACACTGTTACAAACCACCCCCACCAAAAGAACCCGACGCCCTCGTTAGACAGATTCGAAGTACCCTTGCACCGCATCTGTTCCTCGTCACACTCCATGTTTCTCCCCACGAAACCTCTAGCTTTGCCTACATTCAACAACAAATTCAGTCCACTGAATCTTCGTCAACCTGTTTCAAAGCCAAGCTGTGACACATTCTGTTTTTGGCTCGTTAGTTTTCCACAAATGTCAAACACATCATACTCGCAAGCCTATTTCACAAAGTTTAGATGCCACTCCTAGCACCAAAGGAATCCATCCCTTTCTTCACCAAATACAACCATACAAAAACCCCATCAAAGAATCATATGAACTCCCATACGAACCCACAATTCCTTAACTGTCCCGTATTCCACTTGCAAGTAATAAAATTTAAATATTGGTTACTTGTCTGTTGTATAGCAATCAACTCTTCCTGTCGAATTCTCCTCTGCCCATGCAAGGCTGTCGTTGTCCATTGCTGCCGAATTCCATGCAGTGTGTTTTTCGTTGGCGCATCCCTACACCTAGAGTTAAACCAAGATCTGTCCATCGTCAAAGTTATCAAACTCCTCCAATTCTGGTCCCAACGTGACTAGAGTCCATCTCAGCCACTGTTCTGTCTTTTTCGCCCTGCACTGTCCATCGTCAAGGCCTCCATCGAAGACATCAATTCTGCCTCCCTCAAGACAGCAAAGCCACAACAAATCTTCGCAGATTCATCTGGCCATTCGACCAAGTCTTCCTCAACTTCGTCGTTGAATTTTGCTTCTACCACCCTAAACATTCCTTCGTCAAGATGCACAAAATTCCCCAAGTTCTGCACCACAAAGCAGCAAGGCCAGACAACATCCTCATCGATATGCTGGCCCATGATGACTGAATTCCATCTCGATCGTCAAGCAAACGCATAACATTTACGTATGCCATATCCCCAACACCATCTTCCACACCGACATCATCAAGTTTTCCCCTCTTTAGGCAACAATCCCACACAAAGAAATTCCATCGCATGACGAAAACTTAGAAACTCCCAGCAGTCCCTCCGCTGGCCCCTGCTCTCAAGTTTGCTATTCCATCGAAAGTTTTGATGGCTGAATCAACACCTATTTTGAACTGATCCCTTTGTCATCACTTTGCGTCACCCATAGATTAGTTAAGCCACCAAACTTCTCAGGCCTTTGAACACCATCACTGCCCAAAACGCTAGCAAGTTTTCCCCAAAATGGCTTCAAACAAATCAACCCTTCGATCTGCCCCACAGAACCATCCATCGTCCGCGCTACGAAACAGCCCATCGTTTCGTCATGAACGCAAATTGCACTCTGCTCCAAAGTTTCTGCCAGTCTATCGGCAGTAGCAATGCTTATCCCAAATCAGTCCCTTTGATTTGTTCAGAGAAACATCAGCATTCTCGTCGCTGATCATTGCGCTGAAATCTGCCTCTCCATCGGCAGAAGCAGCAGCTCTCCCAAATCAATCCGTTGATTTAGCAACAGAATCATTCTCGTCGTTCTGCCAAGAAAGCAACCGCGCTCTGATACCAATTGTCACGGGGTAATTTTTCGCTCTGCGAATAAACCCGTGCGGCAGCCTAGTCCCTCGCTAGACTCAGCCTTTCCTCGCCAATCCCACTCGTGTTTGCCTAATAACTAAGTGTTTCCCTCACCCGAGAGGTTTCCCCACTTTCCCAAGTTAGAAGACAAGCGAAATACACAAGAAGAATAAGATAATCAAAGTGTACAACAAACTTTATAGGAACTCTTTCCCAACCTGTATTGATCTCATAAACAAATGAAACCATACACAAATCCGTATGTGTGCAATGCACAAAGATTGCATGCTACACCAAGCTAATCTCTCTAATCTCGTGCTCTACATGCATCTCTATCTCCACATCTAAGAGCATCAACAACTATTTATAGTCAAGTATGTGAGCTACAAGGCACACCCATGATCTTCTATTTTTCAGGACATAGTGGGACACTTTCTCCCCCATGATCCCGTGCTAGGTGTTTTACTGTGCACTGCACAGTAAAACACTGAGCTGTGTTTTTTTTGTTTTTATTTAAATCTTTTTCTATTTAGCTATCACACTTTCATGACACGAATCCCAGGTGTGACGGGTTAACCTGATTTGGTGGGTTAACCCAGTTGATTCAGATTGTTTTTCTTTTTCCTTATTATTTTTGTTCTTTCGATTTCATCTTTTTATATTGTATGTTGTCCACGGTGAAAAGACTGATGCCTTTATTTTTATTTATTTTTCTTTTTTTTCTTTTTATGCCTTTCACGGTGGACTGCACAGTGCAGTTCATGGTAAAAAGGCTGATGCTTTTTTTTCTTTTTAATTAATTTTTTTATTTAGTTTGTTGATATTAAATTTTTTTTCTATTTAGTTATCAGACTATCATGACACGGATCTCAGGTTTGACTGGTTAACCCAGTTAATTCAGATTTATTTTCTTCATTAGTTTTTTTTTCCTGTTGTTTTTTTTCTTTGTATTTTTCTTTTTAATTAATCTATTTAATTATCACATTTTTATGATATGACTTTGCAGCCAAACCCACATCCAAGACTATTGGGTCTAGTATTGCAGCTAGACCTATTTAAACTTGAGTCATGCAAGTTTAATGTTATTATTAATATTATAAATATCACTCTTAGGTCAGGCGTTGCAGCTAAACCCGAGACTTTTAGGTATAACTTTGCTAAAAAACCTAACACATTTAAATCTTAATATTTTTTAAAAATTTTTATATAAAAAATTAACCCGCAGCATTATACGGGTAATATAACTAGTTTAATCATGACATGTTGAGAGCTAGAACCAGTTTGAATGATGCTTGATCTTCCCCAGTTTACAAGGCTCGATAAAAGATCACCTGGATCTTAAAGTAAGCACCGTGACACAGCCCGTTTATTATTGTCAACTATAGCTCCTATCCAGCATGATGATAAAATATCATTTAATTTTTTCCTGATTTTTCAAATAAAATTATTTTTTTAATATTATAACATGATCTTTTTGTGCATCCATAAATAGTTTCTCTTTTCTTTAAATTTTATTTAATCACTTTCTTATGATTATTTAATCAATTAAAATTAATAATTATTATTTTTTAAAAAAATTATTAAATACAATCGGATTGGTTCATGATATAACATTAAATATCTTAATTTATATTTTTGTTTTTAAGTTTAGTTTTTAGTTAATGTTAATGGTTTTTTTATATTTATTATCAATTTATTTAATTATATATATATATATATGTATATATATCAATTCATTATTATTTTTTATATGTATAAAATGTGTTAAAAATGATTGCACATTCAATTTTTTGTATTTAAAAAATTTGTTTGAATAGGAGGTAAAATATCTATTTGTATGGTAGTATTTGTTTTTACAGTACAAAAATATTTTTGAAAACAATTAAATATGTTTTCTTTAAAATTATTTTTTAAAATATTTTTAAATTATTTAATATGCTGATATAAAAATAAATTTTATAAAATAAAAAAATAATTTATTATATTTATAAATAAAAAACAATATCATAATTGCAAACATGCTGTATATACCGTAACGAGAACTGATTCTTTCTCCTAATTTGACGCTTGAATGCACTTGGGTAGTCCCCTCTTAAATCTCCCCACGTGTACCACTTCCTCTCTCACACATGCCATCTCTGTAGCTTTTACTTTCTTCTGTGATATCACAGCTTTTAAATTCGAAGCTGATGAGCTCTCTTGTCATTCGTTTGAGGCCAACACTCTTTCATTCATTCAATGCTCTGTCTCTCTCACTGCTTTCTTCTTTCATTAATAAACCCAACAACTTCTCTACCAATTGACATTCTTCCTTACATCTTTCCTATACTCAAAAACAGCGAAATCCCATACAACTGTACTGTCCTGGAAAGGGAGAGAAGGGACACTGGAAACAAGAAGCAGTACAAAATTTGTTATAGAAAGAAAGATGGAAAATGGCGGGAACAAAGGTCAAGAAAATGATCATGCAAATCTTGCTTGGGACATATGGGAGCTCAATACTTCCAGATTTGACTTGGTTGACAGTAATAACACTACTGCTGCTGCTGGAATTACTACTAACACCACCACCGCTAGTGTGGTGGAGAACGGCAGCTCCACCCACCCAGAAGCCAATTCTGCACATGGATTTTTGTTTCCGAACCGAAACAGTTGGCTTTACCACCACAACAACAGCAACAGCTATCAGCAGCTCTCTCCCTATGCTGGAGACGGGTCCATCTTGCACCCGGACCCGCATCTAATGTGCTTAAAGCTAGGGAAGCGACACTACTTTGAAGACAGTACTAGTAATAACAATATCAACCCAATAAGTGATCGACACGTTGTTGGTGGGTTCTCTGCAGGCAAGAGAGGCAAACACTACTACGCCGTCGGTGGTGGTGCTAACGACGAACCCTCCTCTTCCTCGTCGGTGAATGTGCCGAGGTGTCAGGTGGAGGGGTGCCATGTGGCTTTGGTAAATGCTAAGGGTTATCACAGGAGGCACAAAGTATGTGAAATGCACTCAAAGGCTGCTAAAGTAATTGTTCTAGGTTTAGAGCAGCGTTTCTGTCAGCAGTGTAGCAGGTAGTACTGGGCCTACTGGCGCTTCTCACAGATTCTCAATTACAGTCAGCTGTCTTGTTTTAACCTATAGTAACTGTTCCTGGATTTTTGGGATTTTCTTCAGCTCTCTCATCTTTACAAAATTTGATGTAAAGCAACATTTTAACCTGTAATGGTAATTGCGCGATGGGCTTGTGATGAGACTAAATTAAGTGGGTTTGGCTGGTTATTTTGTAGGTTTCATGTAGTTTCAGAATTTGATGATGCAAAGAGGAGTTGCAGGAGGAGATTGGCAGGGCACAATGAAAGAAGAAGAAAGGGCTCTCTAGATTCTGTTTCAAGGAATTCTTCTCATGGTACGTATGTGATCTCCTTTAAATTAACTTGTTTTTATGCAATTTTATTTACAGCTCTTTGAAGAAAAAATCAGTTTTGCCTTGTTTTACAATTCTTTCTAAGTCATTCAATTTCAGTTGTTAGAGGATGATGACTAGCTTGCTTTTTAAAGATTCTCCAGGAATAAACCCTTTTGTTGTTCGATCAGGAAAATGAAAAGGCCCCGTTTTTCCCTTCTATTTCTCAAATCATGTTTTAGCTTTAAAGTCCAACATTTAATTAGTTTAAAAATGATTCCAAACATGAAGCAGAAAATATAAAAATGAAGTATCCATTAGGTGCATCAGATTTTGAATCAAAGGGCTCCAGCACTGCTTTTGTGAGGGTCTCCTTGTAATAAAAAGATGATAATAATGCAATATTTCCTTTCATGACATTTGTTGCTAGTGTACTTGAGACTGCTTGTATGGATGCCCATCACAAAAAGATGAGCCAGTAAAGTAGGAAACTTTATGTTTAATAATTAAATTATCAATGGAATACTCGCATTTAGTTATGGTTAGGCTGGTTGGATAGCCTCGCTGTATGGTATCAGTGCAATTATGACTACTTAGTTTTGAACTGGGATGATATCAATTGACCTGGGTTAAACTCTGTTCATAGGGCACACTAGGGAGGGAAGAGATTTAGAAGGGAAAAGAAGGTTGCTGCTTTCATGAGTTATGATGACACAGTCTAGAGTTTAAATCCTAGAACTTTCATCTATATCAATGTTGGATTATGAAGATTTACCTTTTCCCCTTGAGCATTCGAAGAGCAGAGGTTTAAATTTTCAACCTCCAATTATGAACTACTGGCTTTCGCCTAACCTAACGGGGAAGGTGAGGATGCAAACTAGGTTAAGTTTAAGGCTCGAGTTGCAGAGATTGCTTGGCAAACCTTATTATGCAGATGTGTTACATTAATTAGCTGAAGTAGAAGTGTACTCCGAGGGGGAGCTGACAAGTGATTTTGGTGATTAAATGTGTTTCTTTATGCTTTATTTGCTTTCATTAATCATCAGTGGAATTGCATTGATATGGACATAATGCAGTTGAAAATCTATGAACATGAAACTATCTGAATATGCAATTTCCTCCTCATCAGACAAGTTGATAGCTGGGAGATTTCCATACATAACGTCACCGACAGGATGTGCTCTCTCTCTTCTGTCATCCAAGGCTGATTCTTGGGTTTCTCCATCTGATCTCTCCTCGGAATCAAGTGCTGCGCTACGCGAATTGATCGCAGAACACCGCGCAGCCATCCTAGCTAGGCAGCTTATCCTTGAAAAACACTCGCACAACCATGCAATGGAAGACCTCGGTGAGTCCCAACTACCGAGCTCCAATTTTTTCATAACCCATCAGCAACAAATGTTGTCCGAGCTGCACAATTGGGGCCGGTTCAACGGCACCACCACGCATGTGACTTTGGACCTCATGCAGGCTCCAAGCTCAGCATTCGGCTTCTTGTCCGCACGAGGGAAGAATAAAGAAGAGGGAGGAGAGTGTTCCCAGTTATGGAGTACATTGGAAGGAGCCCGTGCAGTTTAAGATCTGCAACACTTCCATTCTCTTGCATTTAGGCGGGTGGATCATTGAGTTGATCTACCTGTATAATTCTTTGTACCGCAAGTTTCATTCTTCAATTCAAATATCAGAGTGATTGTAATAATCAATGCATTTGGAACAAATTGCCAGCTGAATCTCTGTATTTCTTTCTAGACTGAGATTAAGTCTTGCACTCTCCCCCTCTCTCTCTCCCTTTATAATTTTATTTTATTTTAATGAAAGGCCCAATGAGCTCCGAATTTCCTCATAAAGGATAATCTCTTATCATTCATACATCCTGTCAATAATTCCAAGGTTTCGTTGAGTCCAAGTCTCAATTGCTAGGTTTCATGCCTCTGGGGCTCCAAGAAATTACATGCAAGTCTCTTCTTGGAAAGGTAGAAAGAATTAGGCCTAGGCCCGGAGTCAAGCCCATCTGAGAAATTAGATCCTTCCCCTGCTCTCTCTCGCATCACCGTCATCTTTTCTTTCCTTTCCTTCCTCGGTCATGTAAGATCAAATTTGCAATCAATACTCTCAATCAGTAACCAAATTTTATTTAAGAATTTTAAAATAGGAACTTTACGTAGCAAAAATTCATTAGAGGCAGCCAAGTTTCTTTCTCAAAGTCATGCCTACAGTTGCAAAGTTGAGAAAGTGTCCTGGCTAACCAGAAATAGTATGTTGACAGTTACAAGACTAGGTGGTTGGCTGGTTGCAAGTCGCATGGTGCTTGGAAATCATCATCACATGTCTACAAAAAAACAACTGTGGTGTGCCCACACACCATGCGTTGTTGATCTTTGTCATGTCGCTAATGGTATATACTGCACTCATTTGATCAATATTGTGGAGTATATATGGACCACAGTATTACATTTCACGGTACAAGAGAGAGAGAGAGAGATTGCGCACAGATGCTACCTGCCAACAAAATGAACCCCAGTACATGAATTTTGAAAGCAATAATTGCCTTCGGGTTGATTTGAAATGGTGATTGTTTTTTAAAAATATATTAAAATTATTTTTTATATAAAAACACTAAAATAAATTAATATTCTTCAAAAAATACTTTTAAAATGTCTTGATTACTGAAAACCTAGCAATTATGTAACTATGAGAATAGCCTGTTGAATTTGCATGGCCTGATCAACTGTTTCAAATCAATTTCTGTTGAAATCTTACATCACTGAAATCTAATAGGAGGTTGTTCTCATGGGTGGGAGCAGTAGTTTTTTTTGTCAACTTCGTGTATTGATGGAGTCTAATTGAGTATTATTTACAAACGATTTTAAGGATTCATCTCCTTGAATATGTCTAATTTATTTAGGGAAATTAATTCTCTTAATTAAATCCTACCACCTGAAACTTGAATTTATAAAATTTAATGACTCATGGGATAATTTCTTAGATTTTAATGTATTTAAGGTAATTATCCTTATATTTTTAAATAAAGTAAGCAACTTTAATTTCTTCTAAAAAACCTTCACTTCCCATACTTTTCAAAATAGAAGCTTTAGGCTGTTTTTTTTTTTTTTACATATATATTTAAAAATTAAGCAGCTAATTTTTAAAATCTTGACCAAAAACTCGGTTTTTTTTGCTTTAAATATAAAAAAATGGAAACTAAAAAAAAAAAAAAGAGAGGCCAAACAGTCTCTAATTATTTGCATCTTTGAAAGTCTCACCTTACTATTCTAACCAGGTTAGTTCAATTGCCGATGATAGCATGCTAAGGCCCGAAGATCAAACCCATTTTTGTAGAAGTTAAGAAACTCTTGCCATAACTTCAACAAAACCTCATCCTAGACAACTTCAGGATCTAGACAAGATCTTTCCCTAAATCTACAATTTAAATATATTTTATCCTTGAATAATAAATAAATCCATTTTCCATGATATCATCTCACATCTAAAAAGAAACGTTTCTTTTTCATCATCCATAGGAATTCAGTATTAAATTATTAATGCTTGAAAACTAATTTGAAGATATCTTAACACTTGGAAAAAGAAGAAAAAAATAACACAGATAAGATGCCACCAACAAATAAAATTAAAATAGAAATAGAAATAGACCCTGATCTCCTCCTCCTAGGTTGTATCTAGATAACTAAGGTACAGAGACCTCTCACAAACTGCCACATTTTTCTCCAGCTGGGGACCAAGTCCCGCCACCACGATGGAGGCAGAGGACAATCACTAAGTTCTTGATCACGTGCGGTACACGTGAACCTACAAAACACGTATCACCCAAGAAATCAGTTGCAACCCTGCAGAAGGCTCCACGTGCAAAGGCTTTGAAAAGTATTCTCCTTCTCCATGGACAGTAGCAACGGAGGTCGCAGTCGCATTTATTAATGGGCTCCACGTTCGCCTCACAAAGTTTATGATGATCAGAGTAAAGGCCCCGCCGCGTCGGTGAAAGAGGAAAAAAAATAATCAAGAGTACTTTTTAAAAATATTATTAAAAGAATTTGATTTTTTTAATTAATTCTTTTATATTTTTATATTAACAATATCAAAAACAATTTTTTTAAAAAAAAAACATTTTAAAAAATAATTATTATTATACCCACAAATATTAGAAGTCAGAAAATATTAAGGGATATAGTTCAATCGATCAGATTCTGAAAATATTAAGGGTCTCACAAACATTATAGTTATTAAAGTTTTATATAATTATTAATTTTAAAAATTATAAGTAAAATTAATCAAAATATATATAAACTATTAAAAAAACATGTTATTTTTTTTTTAAAAAGAAAACATTAGAAGCAGGAAGTCGGGGATGAGGGAGCTAATGCAAATGCTGCTGTTGTTTGACGAGGCAGGGCAGGACAAGGGAAATGTACTTTTCACACCACTGTAAAACAAAGAGGTTAGGCAGAGGACAAATGTAGCTTTCACACCAGAGGTTAGGCAAGGCAAATGTAGCTTTCATACCTCTGTATGACAAAGAGGTTTCGTGTAAAAAAAAAAAGGGCACCAAAATCGTGGCCACTTCTTTGACTGAAACTTGTCGATCACTACTAGCTAGTGATAGTTGAGAGAGGATCCGTGACTTGTTAAATTAATTTCACCTACTAGCTTGCTATTTTGTCCATTGCAGCATGTGGACTCAGTTGCACATTTTTTATTTATTTATTTATTTGTATTGACCAATCCAAGGTATCTGTTTCCATTACTTCTCACTGAAGGCAAATTAACTGTAGCAATATACACACTTGCTCTTCTTAAAAATAATAATTAAAAGTCTTGGATCTGGACACTTAAGAACTGCTTATTCTATTTTTTTAATAATAATATATTAAAATGATTTAAAAACATAAAAAATATTAAAAAAAAACTTAAATTCTTGTAAAATTTTATTTGGGCAACCAAACGACAGTGCTTAAGAACTTTATCCTCTTTTTTTTTTTAATAAAAAAAGCATAAGAGGAGAACTGTTTGAATTGCAGTGAAGTACTTCTCTTTTCAAACTTGATTAGTACAACAAATCTTGTGTAGTATTGAGGTGACTGTTATTGTTATAATTTAAAAAAGTTGTTTTATAAAAAATATTTTTAATTGAGGTTGGTTTAGAAAAATAGATGTTTGATAAAAACTGTGGTTAAAATTAAGGTTGAACAAAAAGTAATTTAATGTGTTTGGTTAAGAATGCTTTTGAAATTGAGGTTATAAAATAATTTAAAAATATATATATTAATATTGATGGTTTTTAATTTAAATATTGTAGATTTAACCATTGCTATTACATCATGAAATAAATAATACTTTATATAAAATATTTTTTATTATTCCATTAAACTATTTACAATTCCATCACGTATGAAATACATCCGACAAGGACTACAGTTTTCATAAATTTCTTAACAGCGCAACAACATCAGATGAAATATAATCAGGAACAAAATTGAGATTGCGATCAAATTCTGTAAATGTGGCGTCATTAAGCGATCTACATCTAATTTATATAGTCATTGAATAATGTTCAACACTAGTTTTTCGAGTAAAATACAATTAAAAATATTTTTTTTAATTTTGTTGAGTCGGACCTGGTTCAATGCATTTTTAGCGTTGAACCGGACCGGTCCGGCCATGAAGGTTTTCTCATCACAAGAAGCAGCAACGAGCTGCTTTTTGTAAACTTGTCGCTGTGCCACAGTTAATGGTGGGACCAAGGTTATCAAAAATGTGTTTTAACTCGTAAAATCTTTTCAATTTTAACTCGTAAAATCGTACGATTTTACGAGTTAAAATTGAAAAATGTGTTATATCGGGTTAAAAACTTGAAAATCAGTAAAATCAGTCAAACTAGCGTAAAATCGGTTCAATTCGTCAAAATCACCCAAATCGAACCGATTTCATGATTTCATGCCCTTTCCATTCCCCACTCCCTGTTGAGTGCTGAGTCAGCACTTCCCTTTCCATTTCCCACTCCCTGCCCGACACTCCACCTTTCCCTTTTTCCCTTTCCTTTTTCTCTTTCCCCAAATCGCAACAGATTAAGAAATCGGTTTCACTCTCCACTCACTTGCAGCAACATCTATACTTGTTAATTGTTACTTAGCAATCAACCCTACATTGCAGGAGCAAGGTGATTTGAAGCTTCGAGTTCGAACTCTGGAGGCTGATAGGGCATTCCAGCGTGTTGCAGCTGTTTAAAAGACAGTAGGGAGTGTGAGTTAATCTGTCTTATGACTTTGGAGAAATCTGCTCATCTTGTTTATCTTTCATTTAGGTTTCACTGAACGCAATGTTAATATTTCCTTATTTATCACTGAGTGCACTATTCATGGTTTGACATATTTGAACTTTGCTTCCGTTGAAAATTTGCATGTTAGTTGCTTCAGGACATGACACATGTTTCTAATCATGCCGAGAACTTGTATAAATAGTGATAGAGAAATTTACCTTGGTTATGATTTTTTGTCAAGAAGCTTGAATATGATCGTTATCTTTAACATTTTCACCATCAATGTTGTTTCTGCATTTAGAAAATACTGAATTTGCATGCATAGCAAAAAAAATAAAATTAAATCAGTGAACTTGTGCATTTATGACATTTTAGCATGTCTAGAATTATAGTTGGCTTGCCTGCCACTTTATTTGTTTAAATGTGTCATCTTTCCTAGGTACCAGCCACTGCAGTATCCATCCTTTGCGTATTTTTCAGTTTCCAAGTTCTTCTTAGCATTATAAAGGTGAAGAGGTTAGATCAACAGGAAAGGTTGATAACAGGAACTGCTTAACCTAAGTAAGTATACTCTCTTGTATTATGCCTCTTTCTCAGAAAAAAGAGGAAAGCTTCTGCTAGACAGAGAATGTAAGAAACACACATTAGGTGTTGGCAAGTGTCCTGTTCTGTGTCCTTTTTCATTATCTTTCTGTCTAAGAGCATTTGATGAATGATAATGCCAATTCCTCGCAATTCTTTTACTAAGTTGGGTTTATCCTGGTTTGAGAGCGAGTTGTCCCATTTATGAAAACTTTTTGGATGTATGTTGAGACTTGTTTACAATAGGAATTTGTCCTGTGCGTTTGTTTTTATGCATTTTCCATAGTCTAGCTGTTGTGTTTACATTAATCAAGTCACCGATGTGTTTTGTAGCTCTCATCTATCTAATAGCAGCTTACATTTGGAATTAAAGTCTGAATCTGATCCTTGAAAAGTATTGAGATGTTTTATGTTTCTAGTTCTAGTTTCTAGAATTTTGGATCTAATACATATCCATCTTCATTGAAAGTTTATTTGATTCATTGAAAGTTTGTTTGATTCATTGATTTTCCTCTGTTCATTTATCTCTACTTTATATGCAACTTAGTTTTCTTCCAAACCATAGTGGTATTGATTATTTTCAGTCTGCTTGATGTGATTTAACTTTAAGTGCATGCATCTTCAATTATTCAATGAGTGAATTGCACATATGTACTGCCTATAAAGTAATTGCTTTAGAAATAAGTAACAAAACTATCATACTTTGTATGAATTTTTACTTGAAGTATGATTTTTTTTTATTTTTTAATGTATTTTAAAATTCTTTATGATTTTACAATTTTATGATCCGTTTTTACGATCTGAGTTTATTTTGTATTTTTTGTGCTGTGTCAAAAATGCGTTTTTAACAACCTTGGGTGGGACCCACTAGTGCAAAATTATGGTAAAAACATTACCAAACAATAATATTTATGGCTATGAGTGAACCTCACTCGTAGCCACAATACCAAACGGCGCCTAGGCTAATAGAAATCTTTGTTAAATAGTAGCTGTCTAGTCCAGTTAATTAGAATTCTTGTTTATATAATTAATTATAATAGTTAAATATTGTAATTTCTCTATAAATATTTAAAAAGGACCTAATATCACGTGGAAGATGAATTCATGTAGAAGTTTCTTACCAGTATCTAATTAATGGAGGCCTATCCCATCAGTTCTTTTCAGGTTATTTTTTCATTCATGCATATATATATAGATTAAATTCATTTTTCCAGTCTAATTGAAAACATCCTATCTATGCCTGTATTGGTAAATTCGTAACATATTCACACTTAACTTGCCTTAATACATTAGTTTAACCATTAAGTCAGTCTCTAGCTTTTATAATAATATTTCCATATCCTAAAATACAAAGGATATGATTGTTTTTACAGTGAAATAAAAATATTAATTTAATATTTTTATAGCAATACATCATGAAAACAAACAAACATGGTTTAAACGTTATTTTTGTGCTCTTCTAAAACTGGGGATATAATTAATAACGTTTATGATTGAAATAACATAATGTCAAATAACTATCTTAATTTAAAACTTAAATAACTATCTTAATTCCATGGTTTTATATTATTGATTCTATAAGTTTAAAGTTCATTGAATCTTCCTCCGAATAAAAAAATACTTCGATAAAGGCTTTTTACACCTTTTGTTTTATGACGTCTTTTGGGGGGTCAATGATGTTGGGCCAAATCAAGCTTCAAAACAATTTCTCGTAATTGAGACATTGTATTTCGGGTTAAAAATAACGACGTGTTAGAATCACTCAGAGATAATGATTCCGTTTCAAATCTTCTTAAGTTTCTTATCTTCTCTTTTAGTACCAAACTGGCCATCTTCACGTGCTATATGATGGAGGTTAGATAATTTTTTTAGCAAAAAAATGAAATCAAAGAAAAAACAAAAGATTATATGAGAAAAGAAAATAAAATGAAAGCAAGCATCTTCAAAGAAAACTTGAAAGTGCCTATGCTTTATATATATATATATATATATATATATATATATATATATATATATATATATATAAAGCATAGGCACTTTCAAGTTTTCTTTGAAGATGCTTGCTTGCGACGACACTTATTTGTTGTCTAGAATCCAATCACAACAGGAGTGGCTGAACACTTATGGAAGCTGATTTTTTTTTACTAAATATTCCACTTTCCAATCATTTTTTACCCAAAACATCTCAAAACACTATAAAACCTTTTATAAACCTTTCAGTAACCTTAAAAAATCAAAAGTCACTTGAAATAACCAAATTAACCAGAAAAAATATGAACCCCATCTTCTTTTCCATGGATGTTTAGATACAAAAACAATCACCATCAAGCTCTCCTTATTGAATTTGTTAACACCATGATAGATCTTTTTTGTTGTTGAATTGATGTCAATCAACTTTTTTCTCTCTTCTTAATTAGAATTTGACAACTTTCTCTCACCTCTTTAAAACCCATGGATTGAAAAGTAAGATAAATAATTTTTTGGATTAAAATTGAATTTTGAAGAATTTGATGGATTATCAAGGTTAAAAAATATAAGTAAAAGGAAGAAAATGATATTTATCCACAAAACATATATTAGCTATGACTTTTCTCTTTGTTCTCCACTTGTATCCCCTGTCATTGAATTTTTCCTTCATCAACAAAATTTTACAAATTGAGCATCCATAAGATGCAATTGAAAAAAAATTGAAGACAAGAAACAAAAAGCTATAGTATCTACATTATTCAATCCCATTCTGTTTTAATTATTAAGGTAACTAGATATATAATTGGTGTTCCACCATGAAAAAAAATGAATTCTCTCTCTTTTTTCAATACAAAAAAATGAATATGTCAGCATTTCTTACATTTTGTGACTTAAGAAAAATCTCAATTGAAATGAAAAGTTTATACATGAATTTAATTAAATAAATCAAAAATTATTTGTGCAACCAAAATAAATTATAAAATCCAATTCCTAACCAATCAAAGTTAATCAGTTAAACCTATAACTGAAGTCATGAACTCAATCGAGTTTAACAATAGAAAAATAGACACTCACAAAATAAAGAACCAACTAAATATTGAGCTATTTGTTTGAGATCGTGATAAACCTAAAAATATCAAACTCTAACAAATTATGTTTCCTAATAAAAAATAATAAAATATTAAAGGATAAAATCATAAAAAAATAAGTATGAAAACTAAAAAAAATCCAATTTTGAATGATCAAATTGAAAGGGAAAAATGCCAATTTTAAAGGATCAAATTGCGAAAAAAAACCAATAAAAAAATGAAAAAAAACCCAATTATGAATGATCAAATTAAAAAAAAATGCCAGAAAACAAAAAAAAAATAAAAAGAAGGTGAAAAAGGCATAACATGTAGGCTCAGTTAGCCTCGTGTGCTTGGGCTCCCAATAAAAGGCTCACGCGCAGTGGTTGAGGCAGCTCGCATGCCTAAGCCTATTATTTTTTTTTTTCTAAGTCGTCCGCCCTTGTTTTTTTTTTTTTTGAAAAAAAAGGTGACGCTTCACCTATTCTACCTAGATTCTAGTGACAAGATGTTATAGGAAAGTCGAACACCTAAAAAATCAATTTTAACCATTTTTTGACCCAAAAACATTATGGTGACCTAAATAAACCCATTTATGTTTCAAATAACCCAAATAAAAGTCCAATAACAAAAAATAATCAATCTAAAAACCAAAAGCTTTCTATGGTTAGATCTATTTTTTTTCCAGACAATCTAAAGATGAAAAAACACCTTATTGTAGCTCTTCTCATCAAATATAACGTGTAAACACCAAGATCGACTATTTTGATGGTCAAAATCTTTATCAAACGATATTTTATTTCCTAACCAACAGAATCTAGTGACTTTCTATCTTCTACCTCAAACTAGAAACTAAAAAAAATAAGAAAAATGGTGTTTTGTACTACAATTGAATTTTTAAATTTTCTAGGGATCGAAAAGTTATCATTTTTTATGTAGGAGGACCAAAGTATATATACTTTTGGTTTCTTTTTTGAAACCGCCACCTTTTCCTCCTTGTTTTACACTTTTTTCACTTTTGTTTAAATTTTATCCTTCCTTAACAATTATTAATAAATTAGCCATGATTTTTTGGGATAGAAGGACACAATTGAAGAAAAAAAAAGATTAAGAATCAAATTAAAAAAATTAGAAACACATCAAATTGCTACACTGAAAAACCTATGTCTTTTAGAGTTTCTTATGATTACAATAATTTCTCAAAATACGGTGCCAAGAAATCATAATAAACAATACTAAAACAAGCACAGAAAGCAAGAGGTAAGGACCCACAATTGATGTGAACCAAAACACTTTGATGGGTGGATGCAATACAGAAATTGCTATTAATTGTTACTAGCTATCGCAATTGGTTGCGTTTTGTTTCAAATTTACCAGCTTCATGTAGTCATTGTTCATGGCTGTGTTTTTTTTTTTTTGTTGGAGTGGAAGTATAAAATACTCGTTGATAATTAATTATTTCTGAAATGAAATAATCTCTCCTAATTATAAAATATACTGTCTTTATATTTAACCCGAACATTTACCGGGGTAAATGCCTGCGCACAATTTTTTTTCTCTTCAAATTCTGCTTGCGCGAAGTAAGTATCATATGATTATGGTCAGATAGTTTTAATGAATTCACTTGTAATTGTTCCTTGCTACAGACCAAAGGATCGATGCGTCAATAAAACCTCACATGATCAAATTAATGTCACCTCCAAGGCAAGAAAATTGCAATGGAGGTAGGCAAAATCTCTTGTCCGATAATGCCATTGAATTTGGTGTCCAACATGTATAAACCAATAGCCGAATGACTAAACACGATCTTGCAAGACTTGAGCCAAAAGCCGAAAGACTAAACCCAACCTTGCACGACTTTCCCCTGGCCTGGTAGGTGCAGCTAGCTAGAGGTAACGTGGCTAATAATAGGCTGTCTCAACATTTACAACACTAAATTCCACGCGGAGGGAAAAAAACCACGTAGAGAGAGCGAAAAAGATAGCTAAAAGGGAGATGAGATCATTTGTTCTAAGCTCTAATCATTGATTGGTATTAATTAATTAATCAATACACTCAAAACGAATTAGTATTCAATTTTTTTATATATTTTATTTCTTCATATCAAAATTATAAAAAATACTAAAAAATTATTAATTTAATATTTTTTAAATCATAAATAATTTTAAAAAATATCTAAAAACAAAAATAAAATTATGCCACACGCCGTCTAAATATCTTCATAAAGTTTTTTTTAATATATATTTATATCCTATTCATTATGCATCGTATAAGAAATTATAAATATTAAATGTATTATATTAATATTTAAATAAAAAAATCAACGTTCTATATATATATAATTAAGTTTCGAATTGAATTTCACCATAGTTATACTTCATCACTACCAAAACAATATTAATTATACTTGCATGTTCACTACTTTAATATAACAATCCAAAAAAACCACTCATTCATTCCTATAGGTGTAGATTAAATTTTTATCCCTACTCACAAGCTCACAGAGACGACTTGATCTTCTTTTTGTGATACTCTTTTAAATTTCTATTGCAACGCATCTTGTTTTGCATGTTTAATTCC